>Ga0208487_1000013_pt1 | contig 49481 bp, 41 predicted proteins | sample LakMenEpi21Sep12_FD_150723 | JGI IMG/M metagenome (GOLD analysis project Ga0208487, IMG submission 150723) | Freshwater microbial communities from Lake Mendota, WI - 21SEP2012 deep hole epilimnion (SPAdes) | ecosystem: Environmental > Aquatic > Freshwater > Lake > Epilimnion/Euphotic zone ...
ATTGAACCAATACCCTTTAATGATTCTGATATTGTTGGTTTTGCTGCATTAAAAACATCAACTATAATTGAACCAATACCCTTTAATGATTCTGATATTTTTGGTGATATTTTATCGAATGCGCTTGATAACATATTATATAAATTATCAACTCCCACAATCAGTGCTGATTCTATTTTTGGTAAAATTAAACTTATTTGGTTTGAAAATTTATCAAATATATCACTTGTGAATTTTTCAAGTTCTGGAAGTATTTCGGAAAACTTTTTAAATGCTGCATCAAATGCGTTTTTACCTAATGTTTTCAAAGAAGAAAACATATCACTTGCAAGACTTCCAAGACTTTCAAGACCAGAACCTATAGAATCTGCCATTTTAGAAAAGAATCCTTTGCTTTCCTCTTTTGGTATATTGTCATTTTTGTTTTTGGATGTTGGTTTAGGTGCGGAGACCGTTGCATTATCTCCAGTTTCTGCTCCAGTTTCATCCAATATACCAAACCATTCTAGAGGTTTTCTCAAGAAAGCTGGCAATTTGTGTAATTTACCTTTTATCCAATTCTTTAATCTATCTTTCCAACTTCCATCAGGAGATAATGATTTTTCATCTTCGGTTTCTCCTCCAAGTAACCAACCAGCTAACATATTGAAACCACTTACCAAAGGACCACCTCCAACAAAAGCAAGAACACCCTCTCCTAAAAGTTTAAATCCTTCTCCAATATTTCCACTTGTGAATGCATCCCACGCCATTCCAAATCTTTTTATGCCGCCCACAATAGGCAAGTTCATAGCATTATCAGATATGTATGTTCCAATTTGAGATATCCATCCTTTGATAGTTCCCATAACTCCACCTTCATTTATTTGGGCTTGTTGTTCTTCTTTGCTTGCAGATAAAAATGATGATAACCATTCATATCCTTTTATTAAAAACCCACCCCCTGGTACAATGGATATTAATCCATAAACAGTCTGTTTTAATCCTTCGCTCCAATTACCAGATCCAAAAGCATCCCAAGCCATTCCAAAGCGTTTAAGTGATCCAACTATAGGTATATATAATGCATTATCCCATATCCATTTACCCATGTTAGATGCCCAGCCCTTGATTGTTCCCAGAGCATTAGCATTGCTTAATGCACCTCCTTCAGCAAATGTTCCTTGGGATTCTAAAAATGCTTTTAATACATCGACACCTATTGATAATATAGGACCAACAAATGGAACAAAATTAGCCAATCCGCTCACTATTTCAAGCAATCCTGGAATTATTCTACCAGCCTTAAATTCTTTATAAGCGAAAAACAAACTAATTAATCCTCCAACATATGGAATTCTTTTTAAAGCTGTTAATGCAAATCTTTTCAAAAAGGTCGCGCCTAATAATTTCAACCCACCTATTAATCCAACCTTGCCTAAAACCTTCATTGCATCACCAGCAAATCCCACTTTTTCAAACAATGACGCTATTAAGGTAGGTATAGCTGCTCCAATTAATGCAACTCCACCGACAAGAGGTAATAAAAAGTCCAATAAATTAAAACCTTTTTTCTTATCTGGTGATACTGCAGTTTCTTTAGGTTTGTTTTGTCTTTCTAGTTTAGAAATTAATGTTTGTTGAGTTGTGTCTTCTTTTTGCTTTTTCTGATAAGCAAAAAAAGATTCATTAAACAATGAAAATACTTCTTTTAGTTTTTTCTTATCAGATCCTGATAAAGAAGAATCTTCTCTTTTTTTACCAAGAGAAGAGTTATTAATATTATTATCTATTAAATTTTGTTGAGTATTGGGTACGCCTTTTTCTTCTTGAATTTTTTCAAGATTGTTTAAGATTCGACCTATTGTTACTATGATATCACCTAGCTCCACATAATTATTTAGGATCAAGCATCAAAGAATGCGACATCAATATCAATTTGGTGAACTTCTCCATCAATTTCAACTTTAAGAACTTCAACTTCTTTTTGCTTTATATCTTGTATAAATTCAATAATTTGTTTGTTTATAGATAAAGGAAGATTGTTTACAATTTTGATACGATCTCTTACTGAAATTTCAGAAAATTGAACAGTATCTTCTCCAACGGTGAGTGATTTTATATATTTTACAAGTTCATATGTATATATTTCGCTCAAACTCTTACCGACATCTTTATCAGCTTCTTTTTTGAGAACATCAACACATGTCGAAATGACTTGATTTTCTGCTGTTAATGTCGGTACTTCTAAATCTATTTCAATACCTCCTGTAATTTTCTTGTTTAATGTATGTTTAATTTTTTTCAATTGCTCGACTACACCATTAAGCACATCGTATTGTTTATTTGAAATTTTTATAAAACTTCCCATACTATCAATTCTTAATTGAATTACAATTAATAATTTATCTATAATTTTTAAATCTTTATTATTGGTATTTTCAATAATAATATCATTTAGATTTTTTTGGAATTTTAATGGACCTACGATACCATCAGTTATTGTTGATATAATGTCTTTTTGTTGTTTGAATGTTAAAGATTCAGAATCTATTTTTTTACCAGTTGATAAAACATCAACTTTTATTTTATCATCTTTTAATTGTTCGATTTTATCAAGGAAGTTTTTTACATTATCGTCCATTCTTCTATTTACAAAATTGTATTAAAAATCAAGCGATGGTAAGTTTTTTTGTTGAGATTCTATTTCATCACTATATTTCTTTATATAAAAATTTACATCTTTTACATCAGAATTCATTAAAATATCAGCACTTATTCTTTTAGATATAAAAAATATAACATCTTGAAAATATTCTTTTGAATAATTTCCAAAAAGACTTTTTAAAAATAAAAATGGGTCGTTTGTATAAAAATTCAATTTAATATTTTCCAAAGCTTTATTTTCAAGTTTAAAAATTTTTGTTTTATCTTTTGATAAAATGTCTATCAAATTTGAAAATATTTTAGCTGGTAATTTATCAATAACCATTTTTTTATCATAAAAACTTAAATCTGATAAATTTAATGATACATTAGAAATGTTGATATTTTTTATAAGATTATATATCGGCATATTACCACCATCATATACAAAAGTGTTAGCTAATTGCAATTCGCAATTAAAATCATCATTTTCAAAATATAAACCGCTTTCTATTTCATCAGATAATTCATTTAATAAATAAGATATTTGAAGATTTAGTTGTTTTCCATTGGGATTGAAAGTTAATGTATCATTCACATGATATTCCCAAAATTTCAATATGGTTTTGAATTTTTGATATACATTATCTCCTTCAAATTCATTAAAAAAATCACAAAGTTTTTGATTTTGATTTGTATCTATAATTTCTGCGACTTCTTTTAATTTTAAAAAAGTTAGTCTCATATTATATTAATTATAACTGTTCGTAATTTTGACAAGCAAATGTTATAGATTTTATTTTAAAATCGGTATTGTCGTAATTTAAAGTAAATCCTTCAACCGCTGTCGGAAATGCTTTTTTAAATCTAAATCCTTTTCTAAATTGACCTTTGTTTGTATATTGTTTAATTTCAACCGTTCCTTTTAAACTAGAACCAGTTTCAACCAATCCTTTGATGCCCAATGCTATCATCCAAGGTCTGAAATAATTATGTTCTAAATCTTGATTGGTTTCTAATATATTAATAGTAACATTTCTGCTTAAAAAATCACTTCTAGATTCTAAACCATAACCAGGTAAAAAACCTCCAGTATTACCCATGCTCATAGGCGTAAATGAAGATGACTCGTTTGGTAATTGAACTTCTTGAGCTACCAACAAATTACCATTTTTAATCATATCTCTAGGAGACATTTTAGCTTGCCATTTTTCACCAGCTCGTGATAATACTGAATTTATAGATCCTGTACCTACACCATCAACAGTAACTGTCCAAAAAACAGGGAGACTAAGGCAAAACTTAGACTCCCTGCTAAAAGCATTTAAAAAATCATTTATCTGTACGCCCATAGATATATTTAGGCGAATGGATTAAACGCTAAAATCTTTATAAAAATGATAACTAAATGTAGATGTGAATGATACAATTTCACCAGTGCCTTCAGCAATGTTATAAGTTAAATCTCCGATTTGTCTTATACCAACGCCGATTAATTGTATAGTTTTAACGATTTGTAAAGGTTGTCCGCTTGTAGCACCTGATTCTCTTGTGCAAGGAATTGAAAGAACATCAAGAGTGAGTGTGCTTTCTGGTCCTGGCATACATAAGTTAGCAGTTGTATCTTCGTTATTAAATGCCACTCTGGATGCTTTTTCAAGTTTAGTTCTTAAATCAAGATTTTGATCACAATAAAAATCTATACTATAACCTTCAGCATTTGCATAAGTTGCTCTTCCACCAAGGTTAAATTGCTGACCTGCATAGCTCACAGTCTTATTTTCGATTGTTCTTCCTGGAAGAATACCTGACTTAGCATAAATCAAATCAGTTTCTCCATTCAAGTTGAGACCTGGGAGTGTGATTTGTTTTATTCTAAAAAGGAAATCTCTTGAGAATTGTTTTTGTGCGGCTTGCGAAAAGAAGGTTTCAATATTTGCTGGCATGTAATTATTTAGTCTAGACGCAATAAAAAATGAAATACTATAAAAATTTTAATAGATATTATTGATTTACTGCGGCTATTTCACTAAATAATTAAATGGGAATAAAATATTCATTAAGTGAAAACGATTTAATAAAAATTAAAGAAAATTATGGTAAAATGCCAAATAAAGATCTTTTAAAAATTTTAGACAATGATTGCAGTGTGGGGATTTTAACGCATACTGCGAAAAAATTAGGAGTTCGCACAAAGCGCGATGTTGTTATAAGAGTTCAATTATCTGAAACATATGATAAAATTATAGAAATTTTAAATATAATAGAAGATAAAAAAGCATATTCATTAGAACATGCCACGCAATTAGGGAAACTGCACATATCAACATTTTTAAAATCTATCAAAAAATATCCAAAACTTTTAGAACAATATAATAAAATAAAATGGAATGATGTTTTTGATTTAAAATGTTCTGTGTGTAATTCTTTATTAACTTTAGATAATTATAGAAGATTGAATAATATTACCTGTTCAAGAGGTGCTAATAAGAATAGATTTAGAAAATGTGATGCTTGCCATACCCTATCAAATAGGGTCATAGACACACCCGTTAAAAAAATAGGACTTATATTTTCTTCGGCTAAATCGAGAGCTAAAATGAAAAATATGGATTTTACAATTACAAAAAATGATATAATAAAAATGGCAAACGATCAAAATTCGAAATGTTATTACACTGGAGATATTATGGAATATGAAATAGGGAATCCAAAAATGATATCTATTGATAGACTGGATAGTTCCAAAGGATATACATTAGATAATATATGCCTTGCAACTTGGGAAATTAATAAGATGAAAGCTGATATAAATTTCGGCAGATTCCTAGAAATCTGCCGAAAAATAAATTCAAACTTTAAATCTGATTAATTTATACGATTTCGTTAAAGTTAGCATCTGTGCGAGTCGCTGTGAATGTTACTAATATGAATTCAGCTGCTCTGGTTGGTTTAATTAAGATATCAGCTCTCAACTCATTGTTATCAATAACTTCGGGAGTATTAACTCGCTCATCAGCTACGATGAGATAATCGTATAATCCTTGATTTTGTTTAGCAAACTCAAGCAATGGAGTGATTGTGTTTACAAATCTTGTTCTGGTGAACTCAGTGTTTGGTTCGAATAAGAAATATTTGGATGCTTTCTTAACTGGTCTTTCAAGTGCTAAGAAGAGTCTTCTTACGTTGATTCTATCAAAGGCGCTTGGTTTGCGGCTAAGAGTTTTTTGACCCATTACAACCATACCGTCACTTGCACTGAAATATACAGGGTTGATATTAACTTTATATAATTCATCGCGTTGCTTTTGATTTGGATTAACTGCTAAATCAAGTGCTGATGTTGTAAGAACACCTCTGTTGAATCCAGCTGGAGCGATCCAAGGGAATTCATTAGCATCGGTTCTTGCCATTACTGCAGCTGCGTGTGGAGATAAAGGCATCCAATACTTGTCACCAGTGAAATCGTCATATGTTTGAACCCAGTTACCATAAACTGCAGCATATGATGTGTTGGTTAATGACAATTGGTGTCTGATTGGCCAATAAACATCTGTTTGGAATGTTCTAGTTCTGTCTGAAAGAATCTTTGTATTCTTACCTGTTACCAAGAAGTGTCTAATTGGATCTGCTATGAACATACAATCTCCTCTACCACCAGTGTTGCTAGGAAGATTACAGAAGTTTTCAAATTGATTGAACACTGCTGTGTAGTTTGCTCTCAAATTAGTAGCTGAAAGATTATTATCTATCGGCTGTGATGTTCTCATTGAATCAACGTTTGTTTTTATAGTGTTATTGTAGAGAGTTTCATCATAGAATGGTGTTTGAGCAGCACACGCCATGGTGAATATTGTTCCTAACCCACCTTCAACTACAAGATCAATGTCGTAAATTTCATCATTTTTAACTGATTCTAATGCACGATTTATTTTAGTTGGAACATTTCCTACAATTTTCTGTCTGATTACAGTATTGCTAAATGCTCCAAGTGGAGTGAGAGCATCAGCATAACCGATGTCAGCGGATAGTGATTGTATAGTAGAAAGGCTTATAGTACTATTGTTTCCAGATCCTGGAAGATCTACAGACAATATTGAATAATTTGTTACCATTCCTTGTGTCAAGACACGTATTCTCTTTTGTGGAATACCGCTTGAATTCAAGCTTGTTTGGCGGAACTTATTAGAAATGAATGGGTTTACCATTATTTCAACATTTCTGCTGTTTGTATCGACAGATTCTAAGAAGAATGGAACCGCTGGTCCTCCAGAAGGATTCAATTGAGTTCTGAAAGTGTCGATAGATCCTACAATCGCATCATCAAGGACATAATCAAGCTTGAATGATTCGGTAGCGTATGTACTCTTACGAAGTTTGAAAACTGCAACATTTAGAAGGTCATCATCTTCACGACCATCAATATTATAGTTTGTAAGTTTTTCCATTATTTCAGAAACACTGTTAGCAGTTCCACCTGGGGTTGAACTGAGGCCAAACTCAAGTGTTCCAGTGGGAACATCTGTGTAAGTAATGTTGTTTGGTGTTGAAACAAAGTTACCACTCAAGCTGAGGGTCTTCACTCCGACGATAGCATCGAAATTTGTAGCTGGGTTGATGTTGGTATTATCTGCTATACCGACATAATATCCTTCAAATTGACTGTTGATTGTTGTTTGTGCTTTGTTGAAAACAATCAATCCAGCTCTACCAAGATCGGTAACTGCACTCAATTGGTTTCTTGATGAAAGACCAGTGTCTGACCAATCAAATAATGTTCCTTCAAGAGCTTGTCTGTATTGGGTTTCGGTTAAAGTTACATGAACAGGCTGTCCTAATACATATGTAGCGGCTGATAAGTCGAGAGTTGATGTTACAGCATCGTTGAAAATTGCTTTTGCTGGATAAACGAGAGCAGAAAATCTGCTTCCAAAACCGTCACCGCTTCCATCACCGTAAGGTAATCTGAAAGTATAAACATTCGCAGGTGAATTAAGAAGCTCTCTTACTGAGTAGTAGAAATAGCGTTCGGAGCTATTTGTAGGAGTTCCATAAATTTGTTCCAGTTCATCTCTTGTTGAGATCTTTATAACTTCATCAATTGGTCCTTGATTAGCAAATCCTGCTAAAAACACATTTGTTCCAACATTTTGAGGTATTCTTAAAGAAAGGTCGCGTTCTCTGATTTCAACACCTGGAGATTGTATAGTTCTAGTTGCCATATCTTTATTTATGTTTTTTCAAGTATTTTTTTTTAAATTAATCTATAGTTAACTTAAAAAGTTCTTGATCTATTAATTCTGTATGTAATTGACTGTACAAAAATACAAAACCACTAACCAATCTCATATCACCTCCAGGCTGATAATCATAATTCAAACCTTTTAAAGTTGTTGGGAATGCTTTCTTATAAGTAAATTTAATTCTTTTTTTACCATAATCATCCAATCCGTATATTGTTAGATCGGTTTGATAATCATTAAAATTAGCATCTATGCTGACATTTCTAGTATTATATTCCCCGCTTTTTTGATCATGTAATAAATTTAACCACTGATATATGCACCAATAGTTATTATATAATCCATCAACCGCAAAATTTACTTCAACGGGTGGATAACTATTTTTACTATGAGATGAAATATATAGTGTTGATCCAGCATATCTTGTTTCAATTCCAGGAACCGTTATGTCAGGAACACTTGTTCCAAATATTGAAAATTGAACATTGTCAGGTATTACAGTTTTATTATTTCTATTATGTTTTGTTGAAAATTCTTTTAAAATTGGCGGTACGTCAAAAACCAATAAAAATTTGTCCTTTGCTGCTTGATTCAGAGGGCTTTGTTTAATCTCTTGCATGATTAAAAGTATTTATCCATAAATTCTGTTTGTCCCGCATCTAAATCATATCTAGGATTTGTAAACCCACCTCCCAAGCCAACCCAGCCATCAGCTTGTAAATCTGCAATATCTGAATTTAATTCTGTTGAATTTCCAAAATATACGGGAGCTATTTGACTATTTTCAATACCATCAACCTGTTCGTTGGTATATATAGATGTTGAATTTTCAAAATATTTCAATCCAAAATTGTTGAGTGTTATTTTTGAAGGTTTTCCACAATCATCATATTCTTCAACTGTGAAATATTGTTCTATTAAATCATCATGCAATATCATCAAAGCCCAAATCATAGCCATTGTTCTATCATCATGCTTTCCAGAACTAGCTCCCCAACTATCATTGGGCAATTTAACAAAATCTTTAACAATTTCTTCTAAAGATTCTTTATTTCTAAATTGAACTGCTAATTTATCATTATAATAATATCTTGCATTTGCAACCGCATTATACTTTGTATTTCTAGAAGAAATCATACCAAGCAATTGTGTGCTTTTTCTACCAGCTAATTTACTACCCCAGGATACAATTTTATCCATATATCCCATATCCAAAGCCAATCTATCAACAACTTGTCCGCCTTGATTGTTTCTTTCTATACAAACCAAAGGTTTTCCCCAGTGACATAATATTTCATGTACTTTATTAGCAAATTCAGCTACTGGAATGGTGTTGTCATAATATTCAGCAACTTCAATTATTTCGTTTAAATCTGTTATATCTAATATTTTTATACAACTATAATCTCCACCAACGCCATCGGATGTATCAACACCAGCAACATATATCTTTTCGGGCTGAGGATGTTCAAATATTTTGTATTTTCCATCCATCAATACTTCAACAGGCTCTGAAAGAAATTGTTTCATTTTATTGTATGCATCTTCTGTCATTGAGCCAGTACCTGCATTCATAAATTTACAATTAAATTCTTGCTCCCATTTATCTTCAGAAGCTAACCCACCTTTGATTTCCTTTGCCCACTTTTCATCTCTTCCTGGAACTTCATGCCATAAAATTTTATCATGACTCCAATTGTTAGTGTTTTCAATTGCTCCTCTATATATATCATAAAAAAGATTGCCAGTTCCATTTGGAGTAGAACACATGAAAACTTTTGCTTTTTTAGAAGATGATACAATAGGAAATACAGATGCCCAAAAGGGGTCCATTAAGTGAGGTTCGATGAATGCACACTCATCAATTATGAGGCATTGGTGCGATAATACACCATTTACATAGTATCTATGAACATCTTCGATATCCAAAAAATCATATACCAACTCATTATTCTGATATGATTCAATATTGATAACTTTTATATTACCGTATAATGTATCACCTATTTTTATATTCCTTGCATATATCCAAATATTGTGGGTTAACATTATTTTATGCATGGGAGTGCAATCTAACGATAATCCATCATCAAGAGTGAATCTAATTTTGTCAGGATTTGTCCCGATCATTATGCCTCTAAAATCTTTGAAACCTACATCCGTTAAGATTTCAAATCTATTATTTTTGTAAGTTTTATGTGTTGTGAAATCGGCCATATTATTTTTTAAATCTTCCTATTATATAATTTTCAGGAATTTGTTCTTTATTCGCAAATCTTTTATTTTTTAAGGTTATAGGATCATGAGCAAAAACACTTCCTTTATTTAAATTTTTATGTGATTGTTTTCTATCAATTCCAGATCCTTTCACCCATCCGATTGGAATACTTTCTGTTTTGGATATTCTTTTAATTTCTTTAGATACTGGATTATGAATATAAATTTTACCTTTGCCTCTGAATTCACTTGCTTTCTTCGGATCATCTGAATATATTTTCAATTGTGCCTGTTTCATATTTTCAACAGCTTCTTTGGATCTCTTCATACCAACATGTTTCAATCTCATTTTTTCAATCTTTTCAGGATTTTTGTTTATCTTATCCATTCTAATTTTATGTTTTTCTGGATTTGTAACTATCCATTTTTTAATACCTTTCCCTAATTTTGCATTTCTCTCAGGATTATCATAACAAACCTCTCTCATTTTAATCATATGGTTAGGATCACTCCATAAAATTTTTGCAGATTTTGATAACTTCTCTCTAGCATAATCTGACCACTTAATCTGACTAACTCCCCCAGTTCTGATATTATAATTTGAAGGATCTTCGATAAAACTTTCTGTAACTAACCGAATCTCTTCTTCGATAGCCTCTTCATATGTTTCATAAAATTTCAAAATATCTTTTCTAAAATTTTCAATACCGTATTTATTAATCGACATCTTTATCAAAGAACCAGACCCCATATAACCATCTTCCAAATTATCAGTTTTATGAATTCCAATATATATTTTATTATTAATTAGATTTGTTATTTGGTAGATATAATTATATTTTCTCTCGATAGAACTTAATCTCATAATTATATTTAATGCATCATAATAGAAAAGACCGCATTTATACATTAACTAACAGTGTATGTATTTCATCACCATCGGATTTGATAATATCTGCCAATTCTTTCATAGATATATCACAAATCTGACCAGAAAATTTATCCCTCACAGTCACCATGGATTCGCCTACCACACATGATACACTTTGTCCACGAGCTGCAGTTCCTGTTGTTGTTGTAATGCTAATTCTGCTATTATTTTCAAGTTCCATACTTGTTTTAGCATACTCAACAACTGGAGATTTTAACCAGTTTGGTAACATTTCATATGCCATTCGAACACGACTAAAAATTTCAATAGCTGTTGATTCTTTATTAGCTACCAATAATATTCTCTGATCTGGAAAGAAATTCGCTATCCATAATATATAAATTGTCATCAAAGTACTCTTGCCTATCTGACGACTTGCTAATAAACAGAAGAATCTGTTTTCCATCATCTTTTTTAAAACTCTTTTTTGAGCTTTATATAATTTGATTTTTTTCTTACCATCATCAACATTCAATATAAAGAAATAATTTTCAGCAAAGTGTAAAATATTTTTAGAACATTTTTCTAATTCTGTTATTTGGTCTGGAGTATATGCAAATGAGCTGCCTTTAGATGGGAGATTTTGATTTCCCATGTAAAATTTTACATCTTCTTTCTTTGCCATCCTGTTTATTTATATAAAAAAGATAAATAACAATATGTTCAAAAAAGACATGCAACAAATCGGGGATGTTTATGGGGATGTTTTAAATTCCTTAAAGCATAATATCATCAAAGAAGATAAACAACCAGAAAATGCTTTTAATAGTGATTTTCCTAAACAAGATGGAGGACCGTCTGAAAAGGGAGGTTATAGTAAAGCATTGCATGATAATTGCGGAGGTGATTGCGATGTTTGTAAATGTGGGGATAGTAATCGTGAAGAAGATTCTGAAGAAACAACAACTGGATTTAATAACAAAGCTTTGGAATCAATCGTTTCAAAATTAGAAAACCCCGACTTAACTGCTGAACAAAGAGAATCTTTAGAGAAAAAGAAAAAAGAAATAGAATTGATGTTACAATCTGAAGAAGGAGAAGAAAATATTAAAGAAGAAAGTATAAAAAGTGGAAAAGAAATACTAAATAACATTATGACTAAAAAAACACTTAGTTTCGACAAATTGTATAAGTCCGTTCTTAATGAAAATTTCGGAATGGGTAATGAAGATGCTGAAAATGACATCAAAGGTCTTGGTCTTGATGACGAAATGTCAGATGATGAGATCGGTGATGAAGTTGACAGCGAAGGTGATGTAACCATCACACTTGATCGCGCAACCGCAGAAAAACTTTTAGATATTATCGGGGCTGCTATGGGTGAAACCGAATCAGAATCAGAAGGTGAAGCAGAAGGCGACGAACTTGATTTCGGTGGTGAAGACGAAGGTCCAGAGTTTGGTGAAGAAGACGAAGAAACTCTTGGAAAAGGTTCATCACTCACAGGAAAGAAGAACACCGTTGGTAAAGTAAAGCCAAAAGGTGGTAGCGCAAGTTCAGATGTCACTGATGAAGTTGGCGATGACGGCGATTATGGTCATGCAATTTTAAACGCAAAGCAACCTAACATGGGTACTGGTTCCAATAACAAAGTTGGTAACTACAAACAAGGTGCTGAGTACATAAGATAATTTAAACAAACCCAAAATAAAATATTAAAGGGAGTCTTTCGACTCCCTTTTTTATTAAATAATTACAGTGAAAACGTTCGATCAATTTTTCTTAGAATATGCTCATGATATGGCACTGGGAGGAGCTAAATTAGGAGTCCATCTCAATAAAAAAGGAGGAAACTTAACAATAGATCCCAGTGAAAGAAAAATTATGATGAAGCGACCTGAATATAAACCACAATTATCATTGGGTCAACAATTTGTAGGTAATATGTTTGCAGATATATTAATGAAATTGTTTAATTCAACCGAAAGTTATGATAACTTTCAAGAAAATAAAGTTCTAACTTGTAAAAACAGTGATCTGGGATTGCAATGTAGATATATCAATAATCAACCAGCAGCAGTTGTAATAAAAGTTAAATAATTTTATGGGATGTCCTGTAACACCATTATCATGTCTTGAGCCTTCAAATATCTTTGCTGGTATATTTTCACCAGCGTGTGGTGGATTTGCAGACCCTTCTAGATTTCAAGCTGAACGAGCTGTTTATAACAGCGGATTTAATGAACTAATTAATAATTTCGGAGTTGATGTTGATTATTATATACACACATATAATTTATCAGCAGCTAATAATTTTTATGGAGAACATACAACAGCTCCGTATTATGGACCTATAAAAGTACGTGCATATGTAGAATATGAACACAACTCAGTACCATTACAAGTTTATGGTTGGGAGCCTGATGATAGTGTTACAATGTATATACACATCAACACATTTATAACAGCTTATAAATCTTTAAGCGTATATCCAGCAAACGGTCAAAGAATAGAACCAAAAGCGGATGATGGTTTTATTTTAACTCCATTTGGGTGTGATAGACCTTATTCAAGAAGCCCTAAACATTTTGTTGTAACTCAGGTAATTGACGAAGATAGCTCAACTATCAATCCAATGGCGGGACATTATGTTTGGAAGATTAATGCTAAGAGATTTGATCACAGTTTTGAAGCTGGATTTAATCATGAAAATGATAATGTTCAAGTATACGATAATTCATTCAGTGGAGTTTTAAGTTCTTCTATAATTGAAAATGACGGAACTACACTTTCAGAACAAGTATCCAGCGCTGCAAAAACTTATAATTTTGATGTTGATGAATATGTTAAAGAAAAAATCTTTAATAACAAAGTTAATGACACATCAATTTATGGTGATTATTTTTAAATTATAAATTTTTTAGTATTTTTTCAATATTAAAAATTTCATTATAATCATCGTATGGACATTCATCAATCATTCCTGTAATGTCATAATCAAACAAATAAGAATTCGCGGAGCCTTCTAAATATGAATTTTCTGATAATATATTATTATGCAAAGAATAACCAAAAAGTTCTGGCTTTGTAATATTCCAAAATACGGTAGATTTCAACCCTAAAGCAGCAGATGCGTGTTGTAAGCATGAATCTATTAATAATCTTTTATCTGACCATAATAATAAACTTATAAGAACTTTTTTAGACATTTTTTGATCAATTCTTAAACAATTATTTAAAACTGGATGATTATCGTAACACACATGCATTATGTTATAATTTTCAGATAATACATTTACTAATTCTTGAGCAATCGCAGGATGTATATCTCTAGCCCAAGAGTATGGTAAACTTTGAGTAGCAGATCCAGCTCCCCCGAATGGTTGAAATATTAAAAGGGGTTTGTTATCTTTAAAGTTAATTAAAGTTCTAGATATTTCTTTTTCTCTAGAATTTAAATAAATTTGCGGAATTTCATTATTATATTCAACTCCTATCATATCGCACCATGTTTGAATCAAGTGTTTTTCTTTAGTGATATGCGATGTTTGTTTGTAAGGTTCTTGAGCAAAAATTTCAACATCTTTTTTATAAATAAAATCTCTATAAAAATATTGATTGCTTCCTAATCTTAATGATTTTTCAATTATTGGATTATTGTAAAATATTTCAGGATATGCACATGAAACTATAATTTTAGTTTCTGGATTTTTATTATGATATGCTTTTAAAACTGCTGATGCTGCTATGTGTTTACCGACCCCGCCTTCAATATGAAAAATCGCTGTTTCTGCCATAAAAATTAATTATTGTAATTTAAGTCAAAGTCAATAAGTAGATCTATGAAAGAAAAAGAAATATTTTTTATTAACGGAATGCCAAGATCTGGTTCGACACTGCTTTGTAATATATTAGCACAAAACCCAGAATTTCACGTCACAGCCACCAGCGGTTTATCTGAAATAGTCAAAGGGATACACGAATTCTGGAAAACAAGTCCGATAATCAAAGCATCAGAATCTCCAGAAAAACAATTAAGAATTATAAAAGATTTATTTCAATCTTATCATTCTGATACAGATAGACCCATAGTTTTTAATAAATCCAGAGCTTGGGCAGGATTGATCGAATTAGTTGAAAATTCATTAGATAGACCTATAAAAATAATAACCACGACTCGTGATATTCCTAGTGTATTAGCTTCTATGGAAAAACTTTATAGAAAAGAAATCAAAAATATCAATAGTCCTTTTCAATCTGGACCTCAAATGAGTACACTTGAAGGTAGATTAAATGTATGGGCAGCATCTGATGGCTTGGTTGGGGGAACTTATAATGCAATTTTAGATGCTATTTATAGAGGGCATCGTGATAAGTTTCATTTTGTAAATTATGAATTATTAACCAGAGATCCAAAAACCACAATGATAAATGTTTATCATTTTTTAGGAAAATCATATTACGATCATGATTTTACAAATGTACAACAATATACAAAAGAAAACGATGCTGAACACGGGTTTACGGATTTACATACAATAAGACCAAATATACAACCACAAATAGATGATAGTAGATCTATATTAGGAGGGTTATATGATAGATTTGGCAATTTTAATTATGAATTTTAGAGGAAATGTAATGGTATCTTTCTAAGAGATCCATTAACACCAATTACTAAATATTGGGCAATCGCACCCGCTGTTGCGGTAGTACTCAATGCAAATGATTCAGAACCTATTGAAATTTGATTTGAAGCACTGACAGTAGCAAAGTTACCAAATGCAATTGCGTTGCTCAATCCATTGGTGAGTGTATTTGAATTTCTACCTATTAAAATATTGCCATGTCCTGATAAGTTGGTAAATCCTGCGCATAGACCAACAAATATGTTATTGCTTCCGTAATTATTATAACCAGCACTTAAACCAATAGACAGTACATTACTTCCACTTAAAGTAGTGACATTATCGCTAATTGAAAAATTAGTACCTTGACTTCTTACAAGATAATTACTAGCAGATAATTGTAAAGAAGATGCGGTTAATGTTCCATAAATTGCTTGAGAAACTTGGAATGCGTTTGAAACATTTACTCTAGCGCCAAAACCACTGTTTCCTTGGAATGTTGTATATGTACTTTGCCAATTTGCGCTGTTGGCTGCTACAATTGTATAACTATTTTCCCAATCCGTGCTTAATGCAGTCATGGTTGCAAACGTGTTGTTCCAATTTGCACTGTTAGTTTGTGTTATTGTATGTGCTAAGTTCCATTGATTACTGTTACCACCACTAGCATACATTACAGAATTTGAACTTAAAGCTCCAGATACTGAGAGATTACCAATAATATTAAATCCAGACAATTCGAATTGTTTAATATCTATTACGCTTATATTAGCAGATAATACATTAAGTGTAGTTACATTAGCAACATTTATATTAGCAGTTAATGCATCGATTCTAGACATGTTTGAAGACAAAGCTTCAAAATATATAGAAGATATTCTATTATTAACTGTGAGATTGTTTATTTTGGCAGGGGTTCCTATAAATACTGTATTTCCAGAAGATGATATTGATATATTTTCTGTATTTAAAACTATTTGATTTGATTGTGTTGCGATTGCATTTGTTCCAATTATAATTGAACCACTCAATGAACTGAACGCAGGACTTAAAGTTCCTGAATTACTACCAATGAAAATATTTTCTGAACCGTTTTTATTATGAGTTCCAGAATACACACCCACTGCTATGTTTTTTTGTCCTGTAATGTTACAACTCCCAGCATAATGACCTATAAAAGCATTACATGTGCCTATTGTAGTTCTAAAACCAGCACCCGTTCCGAAAAAGTTATTTCTCCCACCTGATGTAACATAACGACCAGCGAGACTACCTATAAAGTTATTTACATCTGCTGTATTAATATAACCAGCAGCTGCGCCAATGAAATTATTGTCCGAGCCTGTTGATCGAGCCCCAGCAGCCGTTCCTATAAAATTATTATTATTACCTGTGGTATTGCAATAACCTGCACAAAATCCAATAAAATTATTATAATTAACTTGAGTATTTACACCAGCTTTAGTTCCTATAAAGTTATTATGATTTCCATAGGCGCTGTTTCTTCCAGCAGCAAAACCAAAGGAATTATTATAGAATCCATATGTGTTACCACACCCAGCATAACGTCCTATAAAGTTATTAAATCCGCCGATGGCGTTACAAGCACCAGAATGGTCGCCTATAAAATTATTAGAGCATCCAGTTGTATTACTACGACCAGAATTTTTACCAACAAAAAAGTTATAACATGCGGCAGATCCACCATTCACATCGCCATATGCTCTACTGTTAAATCCAGCACATTCTCCTAAAAATATGTTATGATTGGTTGATTGACAATTAATAAGAATAGTAGTTCCATTGTCGTAATAACTATATCTAGATCCTAAAGAATGACCAGCTTTAAATCCAATTGCTATGTTGCTTTGGGGAGCTATGTTAGCTTTTGGAGAAAACGGATTTGTGTACCCATAACCAGCTTTATAACCTATAAATGTATTGTTTGTAGGATTACTTGTATATTGAGATATATTACTACCAGCAGCGAAACCTATAAAATTATTATTAGATCCTGTGGTATTGCTGAAACCAGCACTTAATCCAATAAAATTATTATTAGATCCTGTGGTATTTTTAAAACCTGAGCTAAGACCTATGAATGTATTACTACATCCTGTGGTATTAAAAAACCCAGAATTTGATCCAATAAAATTATTTGAATTTCCAAATGTATTTGATCTACCAGCGTTATTTCCTATAAAGGTATTATAACAGCCACCTCTATTACAAAAGCCAGCGCGGTTTCCTATAGCAACATTAAGAGATCCTGATAAATTAGTATATCCAGATCTCACACCTATAAAGGTATTTGAAGATCCTGTTGTGCTATTTCTACCAGCATATCTGCCAATATTTGTATTGTCACTTCCTGTGGTATTTGATGTTCCTGCGCGATTGCCTATGAACGTATTCCCATCTCCAGAAGTATTGCATGCGCCAGCATAACAACCCATAAAATTATTAAAAGAGCCATTGTTATTTCGTCCAGCACCAAACCCCACAAAATTATTAAAAGTGCCTGTGTTATTTTCTCCAGCTGCATTTCCTATAAAAGTATTATGAGAGGCATTGTTTCTAAAACCAGCTCTAGATCCTATAAACGTATTCGAAGTTCCTGTTGTGTTTAGTAAACCAGATGAAAGACCTATGAATATGTTATTAGTTCCGCTTATAGCGTTGGTATGTGGTCTTATTCCTAATGAGGTTGATGTTGATTGAAATACATGACCACCTGATAATATAAGATTTGATGCTGTTAATGAACCGAATATGGTTTGGGATGTTGTAAAATTATTATTTCTATTAACTGTTGCAAACTGTCCACTGAGTTGAGAAAATCTACTTATTGAAAATAAACTTCCAGAAAGATAAGTTGTCAAAGAACTTAAAGCACCTACTCTTGTCACACCACTTTGCACAAGAGGTATTTGTTCAGATCCCTGATATGGTAAATTATTCAAGGGAAGTTGAGAAATTTTAACAGCCATGTCTTTATTTATTTAGTTTTTGTATAAATACTCCAATATATGAAAAAAATAAAATTATTAAAGGGATTACTACAAAAAGAAGAAAAAATACTCGATGCTTTTGAAGATTTACAAAATTTTTTGGATTCTACCGAAGATGAAGAGTTGTCTAGCATGGGAAATGAATTGCATGAATTGTTGATTGACTTTTTTCAAACCAATGATACATTAAACATATATGACATCCGAAATTTCGTCGAAGAAGAATACGAATCCAACTAATGTTTTAATTTTAGGAGCTGGTTACGTAGGAACAGAATTGTTCTCATGGGTCAATAAAGAAAAAAACAACTATTGGCTATATTCCAGAAAAAATCTAGATTACTCTGATCAATCAGTGTTGAGTAAGTTTTTACTTAATAACAAAATTGAGTATGTCATTAACTGTTCTGGATTTACTGGTAGACCAAATGTTGATGAAGGGGAAATTAAGAAAAAAGAGTGCTGGGAACTTAATGTCTTGCTGCCTTTAAAAATTAGTAAGATTTGCAAAGCTCTTAATATTAATTACATTCATATTTCATCGGGATGTATCTACTCTGGTTATGAAAAGGAATTTACTGAAGAAGATGCTCCTAATTTTGGATTGTATGATCATTCGTCTTTCTATTCAAAATCAAAACATGCATTTGAAACTCTGAATGATTATGGATGTACAATCCGTGTTAGAATGCCATTCGGTGATGATCTTCATGAAAGAAGTTTTATTACTAAAATCTTAAAATATGATAACTTAGTTAACTATAAAAACTCTAAGACATATCTTCCAGATCTCTGTAACTTTATCGAATATATTGTCGATAATAGTATTAATGCTAATAAGATAGGAGTAATTAATTTTGTAAATCCTGAAGCTAAAGATACAGAGTTTCTAGTTGAACGTATGAAAGTGTTTAATAGCTATCAAAACAAAAATTGGAAGTTTGTAGATATTAAAGATATTAATATTACAGCACCTAGATCCAATTGTGTTCTTTCTATTGATAAGTTAAAAAGTATGTTTCCTGACTTCCACATCGAAACAGAAGCAGATGCAATTGAAATGGCACTAACTAATATCTAATTTTATGAAAGCAATAATTTTAGCGGGAGGCAAGGGTACACGATTGTATCCATTAACACGTACTATCAGTAAACAACTATTGCCTGTTTATAATAAGCCAATGATCTACTATCCTCTTCAAACATTGAAGGATATGGGTATTAGAGAAATACTAATTATTACAGCAGATTCTCAACAATGTAGATTGTTTCAGAATCAACTCAGACATGGGGAACCGTATGGTTTAAAAATTGAATATGCTATTCAAGAAAATCCAGGGGGATTACCTGAAGCATTTATTATAGGTGAAAATTTCATTGGAAATGATGATGTCACTTTAATTCTAGGAGACAATGTCTTTATTACTAATTCAGAAATTAAAGCAATTCCAAACACCATATACACATATAAAGTGAAAAACCCATCTGCATATGGCGTTGCTGAAATCGACGACGAAGGTAAATTAATCAACATTATCGAAAAACCAGCAGAATATGTTAGCGATAAAGCGGTTGTTGGATTGTATGTTTTTACTAATATCGCTATTAAACTTGCGAAAGGATTGACACCTTCAAAAAGAGGAGAACTTGAAATTGTCGATCTTATTAAAAAAATAGACGATGCCGAAGGCATATCTGTTCAAGAATTTGAAGGTTTTTGGTTTGATTGTGGAACTCACAATGATTTGCTTGACTGTGCGAATTTAGTTGCTACAATTGAACATAGAACAAACAAAATTGTAGGATTATCAGAATGAATTTATGGATTGAAAAATATAGACCGCAAACATTAGATGATATGTGTTTGTTGGATAGTACAAGAGCCTTTTTCTCATCTTTTACCAATGAAATACCCCACTTCCTATTCACAGGAAATCCTGGTACTGGAAAAACTACCATTTCTAGAATAATTGTACAAGATATCTTAAAATGCGATTACTTGTATATAAATGCATCAGATGAAACTGGCATTGACAATATAAGAGTTAAAGTATCTGGATTTGTACAAACAAAAAGTTTTGATGGTGGTATCAAAGTTGTTGTTCTTGATGAAGCAGATGGTTTATCAAAAGAAGCTCAAAAATGTTTGCGTAATTTAATGGAAGATTATGCTAAAGTCGCTAGATTCATTTTAACAGCAAATTATCGTCACAAAATTATAGCTCCGTTACAATCTAGATGTCAAAGTGTAGATATTAGACCGACATTGAAGGGGGCTGTTAAAAGATGCTTATATGTTTTACAAAATGAAGACATTGACATACCTAAAGAACAAAATAAAGCATTAATCGATCTTGTTAAGAATTATTTCCCAGATCTTAGGAAATGTATCAATGAAATTCAGAAACACTCAATCGATGGTGTTTTAAATATCGATGGAAAAACAGATAACAACAGTTTATGTTCTTACATATGGACTGGTATTTTAAACAAATCATCATTACAAACTAGAAAATATTTGATTGAAAATGATCATTTGTTTGATAATGATTACGACCAGTTGCTTTCTAATCTTTTAAATTATATCTATGATTTAGAAGTCGATGAATTACAAAAAAAACAAGCTATCGTGCAAATTGCAGATAGCTTGTTTAGAAGTAGTAATGTGATTGACAAAGAGATCAATGCATTTGCATGTCTTTTGTCTTTAGAGAATATATTTTAAGCGGTTGCAGGAAGTGGAGGAGGAGTAGCAGCTGATTGTTGTGATCCACCAGCATTATAACCTTGCTTAAATGCACCGCCAATACCACCAGTAAATCCTGTGTCTTGAGCAGATTGCTTTTGACCAGCGGTTTGACCTTTGGCTTGCTCAAGTCTGTTCATTATTTGGGCAAGTGACATATTAGTAACATCGCCTCTTAAATCAATTAAACCTTTGTTTTGAGCTGCTTGAACTAAATCAATCAAGTCCATAGCAGATTTTGAAGCATTTTCAATTGCTTGAGCTTGTTCTTTATCTGCTGCTGCTGTATTGTAAAGATTTCCAACATTTTGAGCAGCTTGACCAGCGGCTGCTTTTACGCCAGAACCAACTTGACCGACTTTTTGAGCGGTTGTTTGTCCAGCTTGCTTAACGGCATCTACAGCCCCTCTACCAGCTGCTGCAAGACCCCTACCAGCTGCTGAACCAACAGCACCTATACCAGAAGCAACTCTACCAGCGGCTTGTCCCAAAGCTCCTAAAATTTCTTCTATAACTTGAGCTTCTTCAAGTGTCATGTGAGGGAGTCTTTTCTGAATTTCAGCAATTGTCATATGAGGTGCTGATTCTTGAAAAAGTTGAGCTGTATATGCTTCAGCGAGAAGCGCTTGATCTAATTTTGTTATTCTAGCCATATTATTATTTATGCGGTTAAGGTATTTTTTTTAAATAATCTAAAATTAAATTGTACATTTCTTGGGTGTGTTTGTTTATATCACCTCCAAATACTTTAGACACATCTTTACCAACATCATATGCAACAGATTTTGCAAATTCATGCTGTTTATTTGTTTGCTTTAAAGAAGATTTAGAAAAAGCTCCAACTACTTTAGATCCAAGTCTTCTAATAAGACCTTCTTCTACGAGAGATTCTTTATATGCTTCGGCTATTTTTTGATTTTCGTTTATCATAATAATATAATTTTAAGAAGCGTATGCTACAACTTCAATATCTTTACCTCCTGGATTTCTTCCAAGATTTTCAAAATTAAATGAAATCATACTGTTTTCAATTTCTTGTTCTTCATCAAATGGATCTCCACTTGTTGATTTTCTTCTAAAAGATAACATTTTCTGTGCGCTATGACCAGGATGATGATGAGCTTTTGATATGTCTATATCATTGGTAACAGCATCTAAGTCAAATCCAAGTTCATCCAATGCACTGGTGACAGCTCTCAATGCTTGTCCAGCGGTTTCAAAACGAGCGTTTCCATCTAAACCATAAATTGTCAATTTATTTGTAATTTGATGTCTTTCTGAATCAGAAATTCTGGTTGGATTACTGGCAGCTTCATACAACATGCCAAGCATTTGATTATCTTTCTTTAATGTAGTGCTTTCTGGAAGTTTATATTCTGTTGGGGTGGCTTTCCCATTACCTTTGTCAGTTTTTCTGGTGATATGATTATTATCAATATTAACCACTTCTGGTTTTATTGTAATTTTGTCTTTTCTCTTCCACTCATCAGGAATTGGGCTTAAATTGATGTCATCTGATGGGATTTTGTCAACCATATCAGAAGAAACTGTAACTTTACCATAAATTCTGGTTCCACCTTGGTCCGCAGCGATTGTTAATACATAATTATCTGATGTTTTGAATTGATTGCCAGCACTGGCTCCAGATAGCTTATCTCCAACTTGAACCACCTTTATATTCAACCCACATGTTGCTAAATCGTCAACTTCTTTTTGTAATTCTGTTGACATTGCCTTGTAAGCATCGCATGATTTATAGTTAGGTCTGAATTTAACAAGATCGCCAGTAAGATAATCATGACGAGCTACAACAGACTCAAAAATTGCATCAAATAATTTTCCCATGCAAATTATTTAGTTAAAATGATAAATAAAGTTATGAATTTCAATAAACTTTGTGAAGTAATACTTGAAGCAAAAGGAACCAGACCAGGTCAAGCTTATAAAACCGCTAAGGAAACAACAGCTCCTATGGGATTTAGCGGGAGTTCGGCTGGATTTGGGGGAACTCAAGAAAAAAGAACACAACTGGATCGTTGGGAATGGTCAAATGAAATAACAGCAGATCCAGAGACCAAAGGAGGTAGCGGCGAAGGATTACGCGCAATGAAAAGATTTTACAAAGTTTTAAACAACGCATTTCGCTTGTTAGAAAACGACACCGATTTTAGTAAGAGAGTTTTATCAATGTCAAATGATATGGATAAGAAAAGACAATCTTATGGAAGAATCACAGTTGAAGATGAGAATGGAAAAATGAAAACATTCGATGAGGAGAATGTGATGAAAATATTTCCTGGAAATATTGCAAAGTATGCTGGCGAAGAAGAAACAAGAAGAGCGAAAATATCATATTTGGAAACAGTTAAAAAGAATACTGAAAAACCAAAAGAGATAGAAGCAATTGATAGAGAACTTCAAGAAATAGAAGCAGAGCGTCAAGAATATGAAAATAAATTAAACACCGCTCAAAATATATATAATCAAGTCTTAGAAAGAACCAATGAAATTGAAGAAGTCAATAAATCATTGAATGATCAAAAGATGGAAGCTTTTAAATATTATCTAAAATCAACAGCGGAACAGTTGCTGTTAGATAATGAACAGAAGCTTGCTGATGAAAGCAAATTGCAAGATTTGTTTCAATTAGATTGGGAAAGCACACCAAAGGGTATGCAAGAAAAAATGAACATGTTAAGAGCTTTAGCTTCTGAAGATTCAACTATAAATCCAATTCTTGCATATTTGGATATTTATGATACTCGATACTCTGAAAGAGAAGCTGAATTAAGGGATCAAGAACTCAACGCAAATGTTAATATAACCAAAGTTAGAGATTATAATTCTTTACCATTTGTACAATTGGTCAACTTGTACAATAATATGAAATATAATGAAAAGTTTGGATTCAAACCTCATAAATTAGCTCCAGTTGCTATGGACTCTGATGAAAAATCAGATGGAGCATATATTGAATTGAAAAAAGTATTAGATTCAATCAATAATGAAGAAACATGGACAAGTAAAATTATCAAAAATAAAAAATATATCGAAGATTTAATTGACATGTTATCACTTACAGATTCACAGAGACAAAATATCAAAGGATATACAAAAACTATGTGGAGTGATGCAACTGGTAGAACAAAAATCAACACAGCTCAACTTATGCTTCAAGAACTCAACAAATATAGGAAGCAATTATCTGAAAATGTTTCAAATTCATTCGATTCTTATATATCATCCATAATGGAATCCATGGAGTTTGATCATGACGATTATGAAATCGATATGATCGAATTACTAGAAAAAAAATCAACTAAATGTACTGGTCCAACTAAAAAAGCCAGCAGTGATAGAAAAGGTAAAAAGTGGACAAAATGCGCTCGCCAATCAGATGGTTCTTATAAAAGAATTCATTGGGGACAAGCTGGAGTTCGTGTAACTGGTAAATCAGGAAACACCAAGAGAAAAAAAAGCTTTAAAAAACGCCACGGATGTTCATCCGCTAAAGCAGGAACACCAAAAGCCATGGCGTGTAAAGATTGGGCGTGATGTTAATTAATTTAAAATTATGAATGAATTTGATCAACTATATAATCTTCTTCTTGAGAAATATAAACCAAAAAAGAAGAAAAAAGTATCTAAATTAAGAGCTAAATGCCAAGCTAAAGCAAAATCTAAATACGATGTCTGGCCTAGTGCATATGCTTCAGGGTACGTCCAGAAATGTGTCAAAAGAAAAGGCAAAATGAACTAATATGAATTCTTCAACAAAATTAACCCAAATTGAAATATTAGAAAACCTCAGAGATTGGTTTGCTCCTCATGTGGATAAAAAAGGTCGCAAATTCAAAGGATGGATAAATTGCAAAACTGGTGGTCCTTGTGGTAGAAAAGATACATCAAAAGGATCATATCCAGCATGTAGACCCACTAAAGCACAATGTGCTAAAATTAAAGGTAAAATGTATAAAAAGAAAAGTTCTGCTAGAGTTCGTTGGAAAAAGAAAGCTGATTGATCTAATGCATTAAATATCTTTAATGGCAATTAAAATTAAATCTCTTGAAGCTAATTCATTAGACAAAACATCTTTAGATAATGGCTATTTATATAAAGATTTAGCGTTGGATCTTAATCCCGCATATTCTTATAATAGTCAACTCAATAGAAAAGAATTTTTAAAAGACGTTCAAGCATCTTATGATGTTCAAGCTATAAAAAATAGTATAGTTAATGCTTTTTTAACAGCTCCTGGTGATAAAATATTAAATCCAACATACGGAATTGATTTAAGACGATTTTTATTTGAACCCATTGATGATTTCACAACTGAAATTATTAAAGATGATATTCAAACCAATCTTCCATTGATGGAACCTAGAATAACCATCGATAATATCTACATCTACCCAGATGAAGAAGAAAATCAATACGATATAGAGTTACAAATAAACGTTCCCAGTTTAGGTGTTTATGGATTGAACATAAAATCTAGACTTAATTCTTCAGGATATACTATTTTATAACTTCTCCCATTAAATATTTTTTAAAATGAGTGATACAAAAACATTAGAATACAATTTACCAACGGATGCTTATATAAATTTCGATGCGGTATCTTTAAAGAATTTTATCATTCAGAGATTGAATGAAAGTTCAAAATTCACTGATCAAAACTATGAAGGAAGTAATTTATCATCATTGATTGATATCATTGCTTATACCACTCACGTTTTGATGTTTTATCTCAATCAAACAAGTTCAGAATCTTTATTCACACAATCATCGATTTATGAAAACATGAATCGTATTATTAAACTCGTTGGATACAACCCAACAGGAAAGCAAACATCTCAAGTACCAGTTAATTGCACAGCTAAATCAACATTACCAGCTGGTAGTTATTATTTGAAAAAATATAGTTACTTTCTAGTGGATAATATTCAATATACAATATTGGATGATTTCTTTTTTGAAAAAGTAACCAACAGTGATGAAACTATAACAACGATAAATGATAATTTAATTTTATATCAAGGAAGTGTCGGAGAATATCCAACTTACACATCAGAAGGTTTGGAATTCGAAACGTTTCCAATAGTTGTTGATAATTTAGTCGATTCAAACAGCGTTAATTTTATAGCAGATGGTACAATTTCAGTTTATGTAAAAGAAAAAGACACAGAAACTTGGTTTGAATATTCAAAAGTTAATACTATATTTTTCTCAAGTGCTAATGAAAAAATATATGAACTGAGATTGAATGAAAATGGCCATTATGAAATAAAATTCGGTAACGATACATTCGGTAGAAAATTAGAACAAGGCGATGAAGTAAAAGTAATGTATTTGTTGAGTGATGGTAACGCAGGAACCATTAGTAAAAATGTAATTAACGGAAATAAGCTGTTCAATTATTCTTCCAGCACATTTAATCAAATATATGATGATGTATATAATCAAACATCAACTTTAATAACTAAAGATAAAAGTTCATTATTAACTTTTGTAAACCCTTTAAACTCAACTGCGATCAGCGATGCTGAAAGTGTAGAAGATCTTAAAAATAATGTACCATTTTTAATTTCATCTCAATATAGATTAGTAAGTGAACAAGATTATGAAATTTATTTGAAGAAAAGCATTCCAAATATTTTAAAATCCGTAAAAGTTGCAAATAATGATAAATTTTTGGAAGAGTATATACAATATTTTTATGATATATGTGTAAATCCAAATAAAGTAAACAGAGTTTTATTAAATCAAGTTAACTTTGCCGATAGTTGCGATTTTAATAATGTTAATATATTCTGCGTTCCAGATTTTACTATAAGTGTTGATGAATCTTATCCAACATATCTACCAAATAGCTTTAAAAATTTAATTAAAGATTTAACAAATGATAAAAAGATGTTAAGTCATGAAATAATTCCACGAGATCCTGTTTATATGGCATTCGATGTTGGATATTCATCAAAACCCGCTTCTAAAAATGCATATTTTGATAGTAAAATAGTAGCTACATTAGATAAAAATACCAGAATCAGCAAACAAACTATAAAAGAAGCGATTAGAAATAAAATAGTCGATTTCTTCAAAGCGGACAGCAATCAACTCGGTGGTATTATGAATTTATCCACTTTAACAAGCGATATTTTAAATATTGAAGGTGTTAATTTAATACAAACTGTAAACAGTGCGGAAAATGCTACACTCAACGGTTTATCTTTTGTAACATGGAATCCAGTTTTTGAAGGGGTTGATTCTGAATTCGTAAATCAAAATACAACAATGCCATTTTTTAAATTTCCTTATTTTTACAGACCTTTGAATTTAATAAACAAAATTGAAATTATATAATTTGAAACATGGCATCTATTAATACATTCTGTCCACCAGCTACTATAGGAAGTTTAAATATAACTTCGCGACAAACTGGAGATGTACAACCATTAATCCCTGGCGCTATATATAACTACACATCTTGTAGTGTAACTGTTACAAATCCTTGTAGACATATAGGTCAAAACAGCGCGTTTTCATATAGTCTTGATTTTTCAGAACCGATCACCAGCATAAAGGTCACTATTGTCGGAACTGGTTGGGGAAAACTCCCAGACAATAATGAAAATTTTATTTTTACAACAAGTTCTGGAGTTCCAAATATAAACATAACAAACAGTTGTTATACAACAATTGCAGGAAATCAAGTGTTCTCTGGTAAAGGAACGCCAAAAAATGTAATTGGCCAAGGAACTGGTGGGTTTGTAGCTATAATTAGCTCACCTACCCCATTTACTTCATTAACAATTAGCGGAAATGGTGGAAGCATGGGGTCTATAATCGGATTTGCAGATCCAAAAGTAATACCACCCACAACTACAAGCACTAGTACTACACCAGTTCCTACAACTACAAGCACTAGTACTACACCAGTTCCTACAACTACAAGTACTACACTAGCTCCTACAACTACAAGTACTACACCAGCTCCTACAACTACTACAACTACTACTACTACCACCACCACTACTACCACCACCACTACTACTACCACTACTACACCAGCTCCCACCACCACTACTAGTACTACAAGCACCACCACAACAACCCCAACCCCGACTACCACCACTACAAGCACCACAACACCTGTGCCTATATTGGATGACCCTCCAAATTCTATAGATGTACAGTTTGATGTATTGGATTATAAAGATGAAAATGTATTAAGCTCTTATTCATTAGAAATAACTCCATTAAAATTCATACCAAGGCTTGAAAATATAGAAAATGCAAAAATATTGTGGAATTTTGGAGATGGTACAACCTCAGAAGTTTTAACTGCATTAAAATCTTATAATTATCCAGGAAAATATTATGTTAATTTAGTCGTTTATGATTGTTTCAATCATGCTAAAATTTCTATATATACTGCTGAAATAATGATATATGATTATTTGCCTCACACCTTTTCAATTAATAATTTACCAAACAATTCTGAAATAACTTCATACAGTGGAAAAATAAAAGGACCGTGGACAGTTATTGCAACATATCCAGCATATCAAAATAAAGGAAATGTATTTTATGAAGTTGAAGGCAGCAAAAGCGTACATCATCAAACTCAAAAAACTAATAAATATGGACATTTAGAAAATACATATGGATTATATGATAAATTTTTAAATAAAGGATTAAATTCTTATCAATTTAGAGAAATTGATGATATAGAGGTTTCAAATAACCCGATATATGTTAAAAAACTAAACAAATCAATAGTAAGATGTTCAAAAAATGACGATGGTTCTGAATTTGCAGGTATAAGTGGAAATAAAAACATATATTTCAAAGATGATACACCAACAGATCAAGATATAATTAGATTTTATTTTGATAAAACTAATATATATTCCCCAACATCATCCAAACACGTTTCATATTTTAATACTACATCGATATTATTATCTTGTAAAGTATTGCCAAATACATTATCTGCAAAATATAGCATAACTTCAAATGGATTGGATGGCGAATATTATTCTATTTCATCATTTGATATTAATCCAATACAATTTATAGGTAATAAAATATATTTTACAGTTAAATTGAAAGATGATGATAATTTTTCAATAAAAACCAACCCGATAAGTTCTAGATTTTTTTATGATCCTTATACAATTCAAATTTCAAATAATGAAAATATTGAATTTTATACTACGCCAACTATGATTAAATCTTATTTGGGTGCAGATAGATATTATTTTGATACAAAATATCTTATTGATCTTGATTTAATTTCTGAAAATACAATAAATGGACCTTATCGAATCACAATTTATGATTGGGGAACCGCGCAAATTGCTTTAAGCTCATCTGAATTTTATTTGTATCCAAAAGATTATTATAAAATGTCTAAAAAGCATGAAGATTTTGATATGGGCGAAATCTTAAAAGACTTAAGATTCCAAGAATCATTAATAGACAAAAATGTATTATTTGATGATTTCTTAGGAGCTATTTATAATCAAACAACCCCAATAGATGATAATTTAGGAGCTAAATTATATGAAAAAATATCCAATTTTGTGGAAAACACTCAAGATGTTGATAGAAATGAAATACCAGCTTTAATTTCACAGCTTGAAATGTTGGATGGGGATGTTTTGAAAAATGTTGTCAATTATCCTGAATCTATAAAACGTATTTTAAACTTGATAAGTATATCAAAAAATAAGTTAAATGGTTATGAAAACAAATTTTCAAACAATTTTGATATAAAAGGATACTCTTCAAAAGAAGAATATGGTAAAAATTTAGGAAATCAAATAACCACATTAACTTATACTATAACTGCAGGAATTGATATAGTCGCATTAGAAAAATTCAGCAATACCTATAAGCTTTTAAACACATACATACCTCTTTCAGCATCCAGCATAACTCTAAACAACCAAACATACAAATTAAGTTCATACAATGATACATGGGGGTGGCCTTTGATATTACCAGGTAATTTCACATCCAGAGATTTTGATAAATATTACACATTCTTTGAATATGTAAGTACTTATGATGGAACAATCACTGACTACACATTAGATTTTAATAATTCAATGTGTACAATACCCCAATCAGCATCATATAATGATTTATATAAACAAAATGGTATATTTGATCATATATTGAGAGATAAACTTGCGTCACAATTAAGATTATCTGCATAAATAATCATATATGTCGGTTACTGCACAATTTGGATATCCTGATATTCCAAAATCTATAACAAACGCTAATGTTCAAACAAAAGACGCTTTGGATGTCAGTAATCCGATGTCATTTATATTGTTCATAAAAACAATATCAAATTCTTTCGAACCTTCCAATTTACAAGCTTATTATAATGAATATTTAAAAAGATGGAATTCGATTAAGAAAAATAAAGAAATATCAGATTCAGAATTAATTACTGAAAAATATAGAGAATTTTTAAAAGAAATATCATTAAATTATTCAACTTTAGAAGAACAGAAATTTTTATCAAATCTTGATTTCAATGATCCCTCAGATTTAGAAATTGCGTTACCGTTCTACAGTAAAAAACTCATAGAAATATCTGAGTATTTTAATAAAAAGAGAGAAGAAGCTAAATTTCAATTATTAAAGAAGAAATTAGTAGGTACTAATTATGGATTACAAAAATCAATAAATGATTTTACTATAAATTATTTAGAATCTATACAAGACGGTTCATTTTATTTTAATATAGATGATATTAAAGCAAAATTAGAGATTGAAATTGAAGAATTGTTCGATACATATCCATCATATTTCAATCAAACGCCAAATGAAAGAATATATGATAATAAAGATTTAGATTGGGGTTATGACATATTTTTAAAAACCAACGCTGAATTATTATCCACTACATTTGCCAGCGTTAGTTCTTTATCTGCTCTCAAAGAACTTAACGATTTAATTGATAATAAAAGAAAATTAACAAAAAAATATTTATCAACTGATTTTTATTACATATCAACTGGTCCAACATTATCAGGAAGCACAACGTTCGATTTCGTTTCTGGAAAATTATTTGATGTTAGTAATAATGCAAAAAACTTTTTAAACATTGATTATCCTACAACAGCATCTACTAGAAAAAACAACATACAAACTCCAAGAGAGATTGGATTTTTCAGACCTCATAAAAACGCTATTGTTATAATAGATGGAAAAAATTTATCATTCAATATTAATAGATCAGCATTGGAAGAAAATAAAATTTATTATTTTCCCGATCCTTTGGTTCATGATTCTGAATTAATAACATATTCAATCGATGGTGATTATTTAAAAACAAATTTCACATCTGGGTTAGCAAAAAATCAACCAATACAAACCCAAGACGGTGTTTTTTATCAAGGATATACATCTCAAAATGATATAACCCCAATCCCAGATTTGAGTATGTTATTCAACATGGGATATATACATGATCAAAAGAAAGATGTATATGGAAACACATTCGGATTAATAAAAGACAATTATAATTTTAGAGAAAACATAAGTAGAATTGATTATAATTATATAAAAAGTATGCTCTTAAATGGTTATCAATTTTTTGATGACAATTATAACGAAGGGTTTGATTTCGATTATAGTTATAGTGATTATTATACAACAACTAATAGTACAAAACGATCTGGCCTTTCAACTTACACAAATTCATTTACTGGAGCTTTTGATTATACATATACTTTATTTTTTAGATATTTTACGCCATTTGAAGAATTATATATTCCTCCCGATCAATTAGCTACAAATAATGAAATATTGGAATGTGTAGGATTTAATAAACCAAACGGTGACTTTCATTTAGATCCAATATCTTCAGATTTATCAGCATTTCCAGGTGATGAAAACTATTATTTTTCAAAATTAATAGAAGGCGGCATTCACACATTAACTCCTACAATAATAAGAGGATTAAAAGATCCTTTATTTCCAAGCATAACAGCATCGTTTGAAAATAATTATAAATCTAATATTGTAGAATGTGGATTATTTACAGATAAGTATAATTTTGATGTAGATTTTACTTCCAGAGAATATTCATTTATATCTGATATAGATTCAACCAAATATACATTAACGTCATCTATATCAACAGTGGTGGAAAGATTGTTTGATAGATATGATTTGACAGGGAACATATATGTTAAAAACGTATCAAATCAACAATCTTATAAAATTACAGATTTATTTTCATATTGGAATTTAAAATTTCCAATTGATTTAATCACTGAATTAAATGGATCAATAAAATCATTCGATTTTATAAATGATGTTATATTAATAGAAACTTCCAATTATTTCATGGTTGATAAAGTGAAATATAATTCTGGAAATTTTGAAAATCCCTTGACAGAAGGGATATTTATAAATCATTCTGATAATGATTTCAATAAAATTTCAAATAGATTTAAAATAAACAATGATGTTTATTATTGTTTATTAGAAACATTGTCATCATCATTATCATCAAATAATTTAATAATTTATCCAAAAATATATAAATTTAATACATTAAATTTCACAAATGATGAAATTTTCCCAATATCTATTTCAAAAATAGAAAATAATTCAGGATATTTTGCAATTTCTTCGAATAATGTAAGATATACACATGCTGAAAATCCCATAATTATACACGATAGCAGAGCAAACATATTAAACATATCATTTTTAATAAAAGATCAAAATAATTATTTTTCTTTACAAGAATTTGAATTCGATATCAATTCAAATATGGACTTATTAAATCATACGCAATATTTTGATAATTCATCTATATATTCAAACATTTTCAATAAATCATTACCGTTGATGAATTTAAATGTATTATTATCATCAAATCAACCAACTATATTGAATGAAAATCTTGTATTATGAATACTAAAACTTTAATATTATCAACCACTTCCTCATCATACAACAATGTCATGGATGCTGTGATTCTTAATGATGCAACCGTTTTAAATATATCATTAGGTGATGTTTATGAAGATGTATTGCCTATAAGTTTACAAATAAATTGGGGAGATAATAATATATTATATTATGATAATGATTTGTATAAAGTTTACAGAAAAGAAAGCATAATTCCAGAAGTGATATATGGAAAATTTAGCAAAATATTACAAGATACTTATAGTTTTGAATATTATCCATCAAAAACAGCAACCTATAAAAAAATGACGGCTCAGTTTTTGATAAAATATACAAATAAAGACACTACGTTAATAACTATACCAATTGAAATTAAATCAGCAGATTATTTTGAATCTGTATATGATATGAAAATGATTTCTACTCATATTTTACCAGAAGACGGATTCAAAACTCATAAATTTTTAACAAGCAAAGGCAATTATGTGGTAGAAGTGGAATCACCAATGTCAGAAAACAGATAGTGGGGGAGAGTTCGTTTATAACGGTTCAGTTGATTCTACTGGATTATGGACTAGACCATTGACTGATGCTGAAATTGTCGCTCTTTACAATAATGGCAGCGGCCTTCCATATGAACAGTTTTAAATAATGTATAGTAACTAAATAATTTAGTGGTATCCAATGTATTTCAACTATCATCTTTAAAAAGCTATCAACTGTCTTGTTCATTGGACGGCCTTGAATTTAAGCAATTTGAAAAAACACACAATGGGGGTATACCACTTTATTTTACAGAGTGTTTTTCTGATGCTTGCGATTATAAATCAAAATTCTATACTGATTTTATTTTAACAAAAAACACAAAATCTTCGGATATTTTTAATTTTAAATTTCCAAAACTTGAAGTTGAAAAGTTTTTAACAACAATTCAAGATGAAGGCTTGTATCTTACATGTGTCGGAGTTGAAGAAAGTTATTTCAAAGATGCTTTTCGTTCTGATGAAATTCCTGATTATAGAGGATGTTTGTTTAATAAATTATCATCATCCTCTTCCCCATTAACATCATTCACTTTGGACTTTTTTGAAAAAGAAAAATGTAAAATATCATGTCAAATAGATAATGAAACTTATTATTTGATTTATAATGATGTTAAACAAAACGATCCTTATTTTATCAACGAAAGATTGCTTTCATCCGATGATTCAATAATTCAACCACATCATTTCAATTACATTTATCAAGAAAATTACAATTTTATAACATTTTTTAAAGAAACTGCTGATGGTATATATTATCTATATAGAGATGATCATAGATTAAAAGCATCTTTAATAACAGGTTTTAATAAACTTAATGTTATAGAAAGTGTTTTTAAAATATCCAGAAATAAATATTTCAATTTTGATTTATCTTTGAACAGTACATTCATAACATATAATAATGATGATAATAAAATCGATATAGATAAAAGTGAATTCGATTTAAAAAATAACTTTTTAATACACAAAGGAAATTCAGTTAAAAATTCAAAAAGCAGCATTACAGTTTTAAAAAATCACTTCTTACCTCATTTAGATCAAATATCAAACGCTAATAATTTATTAAGTGGTATTAAAGAGCAATCAAATACAATTTATGTAGATAATATTAGAAATTATACTTCAATATTTGAAGATATTTCTACAGAAAAAGACGATGATTTAGAATTAAATTATGTTTATCATAATAAAAGTTACACTATAGTACCAGGAAAAAATGAATTTGTGGCTCCTGATAATATGTTCCCATTTTCACAACTTAATATAAATGATTCTAAATTAAAAGAAGCTGGGGCGTTTTCATTTCCATCTCCTGACTTGGCAGACAAGGTATATTATTATGATAACGATGTTCAAATAACCAATAATCAACATTATTTATGCACTTGGTTGTCTGGAGCTGCTGGATCTACCAATTCTGTTTGGGTAGATAGATACTATTATCCAGACCGCATAAACAAACAAGATGCATTGAATGGAAAATCAGTTTTTTCTAAAACATATGATGAATACATAGAAGAATATATCGAGGCCAATTCTTCTATATCTGATGGAATTGATAATTTTAAATTTTTTGATAAAAAAAGTGAATTAATTTTCAAACCTAATAAAAAATACATTTACGAGAGAGTTTCTTTTGCGAAAGAAACAACCGAAGCTATCACATATTGTAATACATTTGTATCTAATAAACCATCTAATTACTTTAAAACAATAAACGAATCTGGTCAATTTACATTTGTGTTATATTTCTATGGAAATGGAGAATCTTGGGAAGTTAAAACAGATAGGAATGATGTAAATGCTGGAATTTCTATTGTTAAAACTGGATCAAATGTTACAATTTCCTATATTTTATATGCTACGAATAGCTCAGGACAATTAGCATATAGAAAATACACAAAAACAGTAAATTTCAAAATCTTTAAAGAAAATGCAATATTCATTGGATTTGATTCATATTCAGGTAATGGATATATATTATTCAATGAAGATCCGTTGATGCTGTTTAAAGAACAGGCTGCTAGATTTTCAGAAAGAAATATCATTCTAGGTGACTTTTTTGTATATGAGACTGATAAAGTAACAAATAAAATAAATAAAATCAATTTATTAAGTTATTCAGGATCAAATATATCTGATAAGTTTATAGCTGATAGGTTTTATTCTAAAGATTTAGTGTATTCAATATCTATATCTAAAGGAAAATACAGTATAAATACCATATACATAACATTACCATGTGGTATGAGAAATGGAAGTGATAATATTAAGTTAGTACATACTGTGTGCGGAAATACATCAAGCAAATCTAATAAATCTAATATTTTTGTAAAAAATATTGATATCGAAAATGAAGAAATATTAAACGACTTAGAAAATGAACTTAAATCAAAAATTGAAACTGTTTTACCAGTTTCAAACGATGTAAATATAATTATAAATAAAAAATACAAATGATTTCATATTATAAATATACTGAAGGGGAAGCATTTACAATAAATGGATCTGATTATGTTGGTTTCTTCAACGTGGTTGAAGGTAAAGCGTATACTGGAAAGAAAAAAACAGAAGCTAGTGGAGAATTAGTCCCAAAACAAACATTTATAAGTGAAATATATTTGAGACAATTAGAATTTGATTCTAATTATGTACAAAACATCAATTTATTGTCAGTTTCCCAAGAAAAATTTGATATTTTTACAAAAACTAATTTAGAAAAAGTAATAGATACTATAAATTTAAACAATCTTAACATATATAAAAGTTTAGTTTTACAAAACCCTAACTTTTTAAGTTTATCTAATGCAAATAATCTTTTTTATGGGTTATCTTCAACATATTCTGATATCAGAAATAATGATGATGTCTATGGAAAAACCGTATATACTCAAATAGATCCTTTTAAATATAGTGGCGTTTGGGAATTTTTAGATAACATAAAAAGTGGCACTTTCACAGTTAAAAATAACGATGAATTTGTATATTTTTGCACTGATAATATCAACATATATGCTATAGAAGGAAGTTTCTCAGATCCTTCTAAAAAATTAGAATTATTAGAAATAGATAAATCAACCGATACCAACACTATAAGAAATGTTCTGATAGATGACATCGATTTGAATATTTTTCAAATAAAAGACAGCTCGATTATATTATATGAATATGAACCTTTTATAAATTGTGGAAATTTATTGAAAAAAGACGAAATATATCTTCAAAAAGATTTAAAATTTGTAAGAATTGGAAATTCAATAAGATTAGAAGTTACAAATAGTGATATTTATATTAAAAATAAATATTCAAATGATATTTTTTATAAAGCAGATATAAATTCTTTAAATTTAGGATTGATACTAAACTGTCAAGTTAGAATTATAGATGATTTAATAGCAATAATATCAAAAAATAATAATAAATTTTATATAACATATATAGATCCAGAATTCCCAGATGAAATTTTCAATCAATTTGAATTATTATATTTCAATGATTCAAGTTTTAATTTATTATTTTCTGATATCGATTCAAATATAATTATATTAACTTTTTCAGACTATATTCAAGTAAGATTTATAAGCAATTCCACTTATCCAGCCAGCACATCCAGCAATTATAATTATTCAAAATCAAATTTTAAATATTTAAAAGATCACACCTGGAACACTAATACGCTTTTATATAACTTTTCAAATATTATAAAATGGAACTCTAACGCTTTAAAGTCAAATTCGTACAACAATATATTAATTGATACCAAAAATATTGGAAATTTAAGCTATACCATAGTTCATAATGTTGGTAGAATTTATGCAATAAAAAAAATAGCATCTGAAGATTTTAAAATATTTAAAATTCCTAAAAATTTACCAAAAGCGTTTACTAATGTAGAATGTTCAAACTCTTCTTTTGGCTTGTATTTAAATAACACTTTAAAAAATATAGTCACAGATACTATAAGTATTTTCACAAACAACGAATGCAAGGCAAAAATGTCACAGAATGGAGAAGATGTAATTATTTCAGAACTTGAAAATATAAAAATATCTATAGAAAATATGTTTTTTAATGGAAATGAACAGCTAAATGTCTCAACATTAAACAGAATTTTTGAAACAATTATCGAATTGCAACGAAAATTAATTAATTAATAAATATTGTATAAAATATTCAATGAGTAAATAGTAATATATGCCAAATAGTTTAGAAAATCAATTTATTGCTGATACATTCAAGGCATTATTGCACACTGGAAACATCAGTTTAAGTTCTGGTTCTCCCGATGCTAAAATTTATTCAGGTGATGGGTTTGAATCGTCTTTAAGTGTATCTACAATATCAAATGGAATTAAAGTAAGTGGCGATGCTACAATTTATGGAAATGTTATTTCCAGCAAAAGTGGCAATTTTTCTGGATCTTTAAGTTCTGGTTCTCATACAGTAACTGGAGATTCCAATATAAGTGGAAGTGTTGATGTTGCTGGTGGTATAAATATCGGAGGTTCTTTAAATTCTGGTTCTCATACAGTGACTGGAAATTCTAATATAAGTGGAACTTTAGCTTCTGCTTCTCATACAGTGACTGGAAATTCTAATATAAGTGGAACTGCTAGAGTTGGAGGAACAACAACAATAATTGGATCTTTAAGTTCTGGTTCTCATACAGTGACTGGAAATTCTAGAATTACAAACAGGATTGATACTAATACAATCTACGCTGATACATATTTAAATTTACCAAGCACTGATACAAGAGCCGATATAGTAAATCATATCTATCCTGTTGGTAGTATATTTTTATCTTTTACAAATGTAAATCCATCCGTCAGATTCACTGGCACATCATGGGTCCAGGTTTCTCAAGGAAGATTTGTAGTAGGTGTTGGTACTGGTAATGATGGTATTCAAAATAAAATATTTACAGCTGGTAATAACACTGGTGAATATACACATCAACTTACAATAGCAGAAATGCCTAGCCATACACATGAAACTTATGCACAACCTTCAAACGATGGTGATGATGGAGGGGGCAGTGATTGGAATCCTTATTCCTTTTTAACGGAATCTAGTGCTACAGGAGGAGATCAATATCACAACAACACCCCACCTGGGTTTGGTTTGTATGTATGGCAAAGAACAGTGTAATAGAAATTTAAAAATATGGCAAGTGTAGTAATATCAAAAATTAAAGTTAGAAGAGGAACCGATACTCAAAGAAAAAACATAGTATTGGATCAAGGAGAGCTTGGATATACAACGGATACAAACAGATTATATGTTGGCAATGGTGTTATAAATGGTGGTATAGTGGTCGGTTCAAAAATACACCCACCATTATTTTCAACAGGAGATTTAACATCTGTTATATCTGAAGTTGGAGATATTGTTTGGGTTAACGGCATTTTTTATCAATTAATATCTTCTGATTACACCGATTTATATTCATGGAAAAATATAGGAACATTATTAGATTCAGAATATTTTGAATATGATGGAAGTAATCAAATAACTTTAAAAAATAATGTTATCAAGACAGCAAATTTAGCAGATGAGATTAGAGATGGTTTTTCAGTACAAGTCGATAATTCAACAATAGAATATGTCGGAGGAAACATATTAAGAATTAAAGATCTTGGCGTTTCTAAAGAAAAATTACAATCTTATTCAGTAACTAATGATAAATTATCTCCTGATGTTATTGGAAATGGCTTGCAGGGATCTGCTGGATCTCCAATTTCATTAAAAATTGACGGATCTTATTTTTATTTTACTCCAAATGGATCTCTTGGAATTTCTTTATCGGCAATTCAAACATATGGTGATAATATAACAACTGTTAAAAATTTAACAGGTGGGATTGTAGTGAAAACCAATTCTATTGATGAAAATTATATCAAATCATCAATGTTTGGTAATGGAATAAGCGGCGGGGCTGGTAATAAAGTAGCATTAAATGTTGATAATTTAACTTTTGGATTTAATCCAAGCTCTAAACTTAAATTAAATACAAATTCAATTGATGAAACTTATATCACATCATCTACTTTTGGTAAAGGGTTAGTCGGAGGTTCTGGAAACAAAGCAACTTTAAACATAGATCCTACATTTTTTAATTACAATACATTAAGCGCTTTAACATTATTGAGCGCAACAATAGATCATAATTATATTAATTTCGCATCATTTGGTGATGGTATACAAGGAGGAAGTGGAGATTTAATTAAATTAAAAGTAAAGGAAGGATTATTCGATTTTGAAGTTGGTAAATTGCAATTATCAGCAAATAGCGTGACAGAAAAATATATAAATTCAAATGCGTTTGATCGTGGTATAATAGGGGGAAATAATCAAAAAATTTCTGTAAATGCAACAAATAGTTTTTCATTTACATCAGCTAATGAATTAGAACTTAACTCCACACTTGGATATAGTTCTAATACGGCGACAATAAGTTCTATTAATAGCGTAGGATCTATAAGTTTAAGCAGTGGTGTGATTTTTCCTAGAATATCATGGGATGAATTTGGAAGATTGACAGATATTAAGACTTCTATAGTTGAAGTTTTAACTGGAAATTCTAGTTTAAGCGGATTCAATGTAAGTAATTCACTATCTTCAATTTTCAATGGTTATATCACACAAGGACCACAAAACAGTGCAAATATTACAAGATTTACAGCAACAGATCACAGAAACAACACATATGTATTATCAAGTGCTGGATTTTTAGCAATTTCTCATGAAAATACAAGCTTATCTGGACAAAGACTAAAAAGATTTGCAATTCCAATATTTGCTTATTAATTTCATCACATAAATAATATTATGCCTAATTCAATAGAAATTTTCGAAAATACATTACTTCAATTAATTACAAGACAAGGTACTGATAATGATAGAACCGAAGTAATTTTAAAATCTGGAGAACTAGGGTACACAACTGATACAAAACGTTTATTTGTTGGGGATGGTAGTGAATATGGAGGCAACGTAGTTGGTAATAAGTTCAGAGGATATACCACCAATTTAACAAGTTTAGGTAGTGGTTTAGTTGGAGACATTGCATATAAAACAGATGAAAATAGCATATACGCTATTTTATCAGGAGATGGTACAAATTCAGCAAACTGGAGAAAAATAGGGGGTGTATATACTGCAGCAGATGGAAGCATCAATATAACAGTAGATAATAAAATTTCTGTATTGAGTTTATCAGCTGGAACAATTTCGCATGACTTGATGGGACAATCTATAATTTTAGATTCTACAAAAAGATTAACATTGTCTTCAACGATAGCAACGAATTCAATCGTACCTCAAAGAAACACACAATATTTAAAACTTCCCGAATATTTATCTATAAATTCAAATGAATACACCTTTCCGATAGGTGAATTAGGAAATAATAAATATTTAAAAACCGATGCAGTTGGAAGATTATCATGGAGCGCTTTGGGATCTAATGTTAATTATTTTACATATAATAGCGGTGGTATATTACCAGTTGGAACTATAATATCTACATTAACATCAACGAATTTAAATACCGATTGGGTAATTTGCAATGGACAATTATTAGCTGGTGTTAATTATCCAGAATTATCGGCTGTTATAGGAACAACATTCGGTGGAAACACAAGCGCATTTAGAGTTCCTAACTTAAACAATGATATGTTATATGGGACAAGTTCAAGTCCTTATAATTCTACCATTTATACATTCACATCTGGCACATCAGCAAATAGATCACAATTGTCGGCTATTGGTGTGAACTTTTTCGTAAAAGCAAAACCAGACAAGGTAATAAAAGGAACTTTACAAATTGATTCTCCATTAAATGTAACAATAAATGGAACGAATAGAAATGATACAAAAATTTCAGCATTAACTACATTAGACAGTGATGTTAAAATTTCTTTACCATCTAGTAGAATTAAAGTAAGCTATCCCCTCGGAGTTGCTAAAGATTTATCAGATGTTACTGGATCTTATGTAAGTATTTTTAATGGTGATTTAGATATAACTGGACCAACTAATACTTTAAAAGTTGATGTTCCTTTAAAATTAACAGTCGATGGAACCGATAGGACTGGAACAGCTGTAAGTCCATATAATGGAAATCTTAACATACAATTAAACACCTCAAATACAATAAAAGTAGACACTCCTTTATCATTAACTGTGGATGGAAGTGATAAAACTGGACAAACTGTTGATTTAGACACTCCAAATCAAAATATGGTGGTTGATTTAAATTTCACTAATATGATGAATACGATTTACCCAATCGGATCTATTATATTTTCTATAGATAGTTTAAATCCTCAAAATAGATTCGGAGGAACGTGGGTTCAAATATCTCAAGGAAGATTTGTAGTAGGTTTTGGCACGGGTAATGACGGTATTCAAAATAAAGCATTTGCAGCTGGTAATAACACTGGTGAATATGAACATCAACTTACAATAGCAGAAATGCCAAATCATACTCACCCAAACTCAAAAACTATAGGTGGGTCTACAGGTGATAAAAGTAAACCGTATTTATATATGACGTATGCCGATGGTGGTCAGTCATCGTTTGGACCTGTTTCACCCACTGATGGTGCTGGGGGAGGACAATATCATAATAATACTCCTCCAGGTTTCGGTATGTATGTTTGGCAAAGAACTGCTTTAGCTTAATAATCAATGAGTGTTCCAAATGATATTTTATTACCAGTTAATGCGAAGTATATTAGTTTTGTTGATCCAAAATTAAAATTCAATCCGCATTATGATGTAGTGTGGAGTTTTCAAATAGCACTTACAGGTACAGAACACGCATTTTCAACTTTTTTAGTTAATAATTCTAATTTCACTCCTGAAAAAGGACATTATTTAGGACTTCCAATAGATATTAATGCTATAACTACGGAATTATTAATACCAATCACCACAGAATATAGTGAATATATAACAACACAAGAATCTTTATCAACGACATTGATTAGCATATCATTTGATACCACTGGTTTCAACGCATTATCAACGCCTTTTAGAGAAGGATTGAAAAGATCTGAAATTAAAAGAAATAGTTTAACAATAAGAAATGATAATCAAGAAGTAATATATCATAATGCACTTTCAGCATTAGCATTATCTGGATCGCAAACAACATTCGTGATGACATCATCACAAACATATTGGCAAACTTTAAGATTTAGATTATCTAACTTGGGGTCTAAATTAGATATTGATTTAAAAACTGATAATGATTATGTAACTATATTTTCATTACCTGTAAATATTTCAATCACAAATGAAAATCAAATATATGCAGGTTTTTCATTCACATCTCCAGTATCATCAACATTAACTCCAAACTCTACATTATTTTTGAATAATTTCCATATTCAAGGAAATACATCAACCCCCACATATGAAATTATAGATAACAATCCTTTTGTTATTGATACAGATCCAGATTATCAAATTTTTGATAATAACTTGACTATCATTCCAAAAGCATAATATATTATAATGAATAATTTCAATATTGAAGAACAATTAAATAAATCCGTAGAATGTGTTAATTTAATTAAAGATGAAAATAGTGGAAATTTATATTGTAAATATCTAACAAACAGAACTGGCACATTATTTTCAGCAAATAATAAAGCGTTATGTAATTTTATATGTTCTAAAAAAGGACCATATAACAATAAACCAATTTCTGCAAATGAAGAAAAAGAATTTGTTGTAGAATCTATAAAGAAATTAAATCAACCATCGAAAGAAACAATTCAAAATATATTAAAACAATATAATCTAAATTTTGATATTAAAGTTCCTAGATATTATAGTGAAATAAAAAACAATTTAGAATTTTTAAAAAATTATAAAGGATTTAAAAAATTTACACTAACAGGACCGTGTATAACTATAAATTCAGGAATTGAATATTCAAATATTGATATAGTTATTTGGTTTGATTCATTAGATGATTATTTAAATCAAAAAATAAAAGAATTACTACCGAATAGCATAAACAATACTCCTGTAAATTATCATATATTTACAGGAAATGATGAAGAAATTTCATCTTTATTTTTTTCTCAATTAGACGTTGAAAATAAAATAATATATTTTTCAAAATGGTTTAATATGAATATCAGATCATTACCATTTAATTTTGAAGTTAAGTCTTGTATATATGAGGGATATGATCTTGAATTTATTGAAAAAATTAATGCCATAGATAAAGAAAATGTAAAAGCTAGAATTGGATGGAGGTCCGTTTCAGAATCTTGGAATAAAGCTTCACAATTTATAGATGCGGTTAGTAGCAGAGGATTGATTTCAACAGTATTAGACTATACAGGGGTTGATAATAAAGGTGGAGAAAGAGTATCCGATGAAATTTATAATTTAAGAAGAGAATCTTGTTTTGGGAGTTCTGAAAAAAATATTAAACCTTGTCATTTTTTGTCAAAAGATTCTGATGATATGCATTTTTGCAAAGCGTGTGGATGTGGTACAAATAAACTCGCTGTATTAAATCCAAGACAAGAAGATGGATATTCTAAATTACATTATCCAAATTTAGAATGCCCTTTGGCAAAACCAGGATTTTCTAATCATACTACACAGTAATATTATTTGAAAATTCTTCATCAATTAAATAATTATCGACCATGGCGGAGTGTAACGGATTAAAAATAACAGCGAGATATTCCAATTCGGAAGGTCCGTGTCCTCGTGGGCATCAATGTGATAATGCGGCGTGGAATCTTTATTTAGGGAAAATTTTCATAGGAGAAATAAATTTAAATAATGTAAACGATGGCGGAAATAGAGTTAGTGAATTATATGCAACTGGTGATGACATAAACGATTATATTTCCGAATTTGGATGTAATTTAAAATTTGAAGCTAAGTGCGTTAATGAATATTGCCATTCCAATATCACTTGGTATCAAGTAGAAACTGATGATGGTGAAATATTATTAGATAGTTGTGTTTTAGATTCTTTTGAATTGGATTGTTGCGGTGGAGGACCACCCCCACCACCAGTATCTACAACCACTAGAAGACCTACAACAACCACCACCAGAAGACCAACTACAACAACCAGCACAACAACTGCAACTACTACTAGAAGACCCACAACTACTACTAGAAGACCCACAACTACTACTACTAGAACTACTGATAGGTGTGATCCATCAACACAACGACCTCCAATAATTAATGATCCAACAGACGCAGAATTAACTACTATACCTTCTACAAATTCACCATGGGACATAATATTGATTGACCCTAGTTTACCTTTAAATTCTGATACTATTTTAACAACTACTACTAGCAGCACTACAACAAGCACCACCACACCAAGACCTATTATTATACCATCCACCACAATTCAACCTTGTGAAAAAGATTGTAATAAACTAGGATATTAATAAATATTATATTGTGTAGAAGATAAAATATGGCTTATAACTGCATATCTCCAGGATTAACGATTGAGGTAGTCTATAGATTAAACTCATGCTCTGGATTTCATCAATGTAATGTTGCTATTTATAATTTTATAGTAAATGGACAATTTAAAGGGGAAGTAAATTTAAATAATGGTAATGATGGCGGTGCGCGAGGAACTTCATTTTATTTATCTTCATCAGAAGCAACTGAATTATTAGTACAAACAAATGGAATTTTATACTTTGGAATATTTTGCGCGTTAGAAAATTGTCATGCAAACTTACCACAAGTTATAATAACAGATGATACAGGGGCAACATTATTCAATGATTGTTTATATAATGCATCTTCAAATATTGATTTGAATGTAATATGTGAAACTACTCCACCTCCTACAAGCACTACAACACCAACTCCTACAAGTACCACAACATCAGCTCCTACAAGTACAACTACAACAACCACAACTACTCCAAAACCTCCAGTACCAACAACACTTCCACAACCTCCAATAGATCCCAACGATCCAATCGAATTGGATTCGATACCTTCTGAAAATTCAGATAGAGATATAACTCTAATTGATTCGATAAATCCATTAACATCAGATGTTGTTTTGACAACAACTACCACTACAACAACTACCACTACAACAACCACAACTTTAAATCCCACATCAACCACCATTTCTCAAATATGTAAATCGGATTGTGATAAGTTGGGATATTAATATCAACAAATAAAATATATGAATGATACAAACATTATAACAACAGACAATGAAAACATCGATTGTGTTAATCTTTTAAAGAATGCATCTGGTAAAAAATATTGCAAATTTTTATCAAATAAAATTGGAAAAGAATTTCAAACATGTTCTGAATTATGTAAAATGCATTGTTTTGAAACTGGACCATATAACAATAAATCAATTTCAAAAGAACAAGAAAAAGATTTTATTGTAAAATCAATCAAAGAATATGATATATCTTCATTAAAATCTGTTGAAAAAATATTAGATGATTATGATTCATTTTTTGATATATCAGTTCCTATTTTTTATATTGATATATTACAAAATTTAAAATTTTTAAATAAATTTAACGGATTTAAAAAATTCACATTAACTGGAGATTGTATTATAACTTCCAAACAATCGGATTTAAAAAATTTAGATATTGTTCTTTGGTTTGATTCTATGCAAAATTTTATTAATCAAAATGTAAAATCGGAATTACCAGAAATTATCAATAATATAAAAACAAATTATTATATATATACAGGAAATATTGAAAATGTATCAGATGTTATATATCCACAATTAGATGTTGAAAATAGAAGTATATACAAATCTAAGTACTTCAATATGCAAATTAGAGGATTGCAAGTAGGTCTTCAAATAAAAGAAAATTTAAACGAAGAAAATAATATTATTAAAATTGATAATACAGAAGATATCAACAAAGAAAAAATAAAACCAAAACTTGGTTGGAATTTGGTTGCAGAATCTTGGAGTAAAGCTTCACAATTTATAGATGCTGCTAGTAGTAGAGGCTTGATTTCAACAATGTTGGATTACACAGGAGTTGATAATAAAGGTGGAGAAAGAGTATCCGATGAAATTTATAATTTAAGAAGAGAATCTTGTTTTGGAAATATTGAAAAGAACATAGAACCTTGTCAATTTTTGTCAAAAGATCCTGATGATATGTACTTTTGCAAAGGATGTGGATGTGGGTCAAATAAACTTGCTGTATTAAATCCAAGACAAGAAGATGGATATTCTAAATTACATTATCCAAATTTAGAATGTCCTTTGGCAAAACCAGGATTTTCTAATTATATAGAATGATTGTTAATCCGCTACATTTAAATTTGTCAATAAATAATAATTAAGCATGGTTACATTAACTGTAAATGGTTCTCCATATTCTGCCGCTATAAGTGCGGTCAATGATGAAGATTGGTATAATTTTACACCAAGTTCCACCAGTCTTTATACAATGAGGACATATGGAAATACAGATATGTTGATGTATCTGTATGACAGCGATCAAACAACCCCATTAGCTTCTGATGATGATAGTGGCGGTAATGGTCAATCGTTAATAACATATAATTTAAATGCTAGTCAAATCTATTATTTAAAATTAAGAGGATATGGTTCAAGTACTGGAAATTATGAAGTTGCTGTATTTTTACAAAATCCAAGTTTTACATCTTGTTATGGTACTACATTATTAAACGCTTGTAACTGTAATTCTGGTTCTATAAGCAGATTTTATACTGGATCATTAGGAATTAATACTGTAATATACACTGATAATAGTTTATCAAGCTTTTCAGCAGATGGATTATATCGAGTAAATTCATCAACAGTTTATGTTTTAAGTAGTGGAAATGGAACTATCAATAATATAAGATCATGTCCCAGCAACATTTACTTATATTATGGAGCAACTTCGGGTTCTGCTTGTACTAGTAACACTGGTTCAACTGTATATTATTTTGGATCTTTTAATGTAGGAACCACTCTATACACTTCAGATTTAACTACTACAGTAACTGATGGATATTATAGAAGTGGAAACACAAGATACTTAACAACTGGTGGTGTTATTCAATCTTCTTCAACTTGTCCAAATTCGATTACTTTATATTTTGGTTCTACTAAAGGAACATCGTGTACCAATAACAGCGGGGCAACGGTTTATTACACTGGTTCTTTTACCACAGGAACTACATTATATACTGATGCTAGTTTAACCACTACAGTATCTAATGGATATTATAGAAGTGGAAGTACATCATATCTAGTATCTAGTGGGGTTATTCAATCTTCTTCAAATTGTCCAAGTATAATTTATCTGGAGTTTGGATCTACTAAAGGAATTGCTTGTACAAATGGAACTGGAACAACTGTATATTACACTGGGTCTTTTACCACAGGAACGACTCTATATGCTGACGCAGATTTAACTACAACAGTAACCGATGGACATTATAATTATTACGGATCGATATATCTAACAAGCGGTGGAGTTATTCAATCTATTTCAAATTGTCCAAGTATAATTTATCTGGAGTTTGGATCTACTAAAGGAATTGCTTGTACAAACGGTGTTCAAATTACTACATATTACGAAGGATCTTTCGGTATAGGAACTGAATTATATAGCGATGCTGATTTAACTACCGCAGTATCCAATGGATATTATAATTATTATGGAACGATATATTATGTAGTTAGTGGAGTTGTTGATTCATCTTCGTCTTGCCCAAGTTCACTTTATATAAATTTTGGATCTACAAAAGAAATCATATGCGGTGGTGGTGCTAGTGCTACAACTGTATATTATGAAGGATATTTCGATATAGGAACTGCATTATATAGTGATGTTGATTTAATTACCCCTGCATCTGATGGATATTATAATTATTATGGAACGATATATTATGTAGTTAGTGGAGTTGTTGATTCATCTTCAACTTGTCCAAATTATATTGTTGTATATTTCGGATCTACTGTAGGAACTGCTTGCGCTAATAATACTGGAACAACGGTATTCTATACTGGTTCTTTTACTACAGGAACCACATTATATACTGATGCTGATTTAACTACAACAGTTTCTGATGGGTATTATAAATATGGAAGTTTAGTATATCTAACAAGCAGTGGAGTTATTCAATCTTCTTCAAATTGTCCAACTTCATCTTATTTGTATTTTGGATCTACAGTAGGAACTGCGTGTGTTGGTGGTACTGGTACAACTGTATATTATATCGGTACTCTTAATATAGGAAATACATTATATTCAAATGCTATTTTAACAACTACGGTATCTGATGGATATTATAGAAGTGGAAGTACAGTATATCAAACAATAGGTGGAGTTATTCAATCTCCTTTATTAACTTGTCCAACTGCACGTTCTGCAGTTTTTGGGTCTACTGTAGGAACTGCGTGTGTTGGTGGTACTAGTACGACTGTATATCACACAGGGTCTCTTGGAATAGGAACTATATTATACACCACTGTTAGCTTAACCACCACAGTATCTGATGGATATTATAGAAGTGGAAGTACAGTATATCAAACAATAGATGGAGTTATTCAATCTTCTTCAACTTGTCCAAATTCAATTTATTTGTATTTCGGATCTACAGTAG
>Ga0208487_1000018_pt1 | contig 41983 bp, 26 predicted proteins | sample LakMenEpi21Sep12_FD_150723 | JGI IMG/M metagenome (GOLD analysis project Ga0208487, IMG submission 150723) | Freshwater microbial communities from Lake Mendota, WI - 21SEP2012 deep hole epilimnion (SPAdes) | ecosystem: Environmental > Aquatic > Freshwater > Lake > Epilimnion/Euphotic zone ...
AACGTTTGAATACACTAGGGTCTGAATAACGATTCTTCAATTGTTTCACCATAATCTGGTTCAATTGTTGCAGTTCTTCTGTACTAATCAACGCAAACATAAAGTCGGCAGTCGCAGGCAAACCAAACGATTCACTTGTGTCTGTCAAGTCAACATCGGTGTTGGTGAAACCAGACCTAGTTGTTTGTGTCGCAGTTACAATTGGCAGGCCTGCTTCAACGGCAAGACCACGCAATTCTTCAGCAATCGATTTAATATACGTATATGAGTTAACAGAACCACCAGGTTTGATACGTGAAGACGAACAAATATTTAGATAGTCGATAAAGATAATATCAGGTTTAAAACTTTTCTTCAACAACAACTCTTGCAACAAAAGCAACAAGAGCAAATGGTAATTTTTATATTGATGATAACTATGGAAATACAGTAGTTGGTCTTTATTCTGCAAATAGATATCAAGGTGTATTTGCGATGGGTGATGCTTATAAGTTAGCTACCGATGGAACAGGCGTTGGTAATTTGTATGGTATCGCTTGGTCTCATCCTAATGCTGGTGGAGCGGCAGGTAATTTAAGTGATCATGGAGCTTTAATATTACTAAATGGTGGATATGCTGCTGCTATTTCTAGCAGTATTAGATGTACTGCTGATATGCGTACGCCTATTTATTATGATAGCGCAAATACAATATATTATTGTGATCCAAATGGAGTCAGTAGTTTATATGGTGTTGCTATTAGAGGAGACCAAGCCAGCACAAATACTAATAATCAAATTTTCTTTTGGGACGCTGGAAATACTACAACATCAGCAATAGGTTTCAAATCTAATGGTGGAGCATTTACAAATCCAACTGGTAATGGTGATGGATATAATACTTATTTTACGATGGATACTAATGGTCGTGGTTGGGTATTTAGAAGAGGAACAGGAGGATCTGATTTCACATCAGCATATACGGCGGGTTGGATTTTAAATAATGGTGTTTGGCAAGCTAGTGCAAGCATGAGAGCGCCAATATTCTATGACTCTGATAATACTGGTTATTATATTGATGCGGCAGGTGCTAGCAGCATAAATACAGTAACTTCAGCTCAATATTATACTACTGGTTGGTTCAGAAATAATAGTAGTGGTAATGGTTTATATAATGAATCAACTGGAGAACATTTTTATTCTGATGCGTCTGACATGTGGAATATTGCAAGCGCACAAAATACTCAAGGAATAAGATTTAGAACTGGTGGACACAATGGAACTATTCGTGGATATATTTATGCTAATAATAGCAATGATGTCGGTTTATTAAATAATGCTGGAAATTGGAGATTAAGAATAGTTGGTGGTGATTATGCATTATTTGATGGATCATCTATAAGAGCGCCAATATTTTACGATAGTAGTGATACAAATTATTATTGTGATCCTAATGGAACATCTTCTTTGGCAGCAGTAAATGCAAATGCGTATTATCCTCATGGAGGGGTAACTGAAAGTGATATTTACGCAAGAAGTTTATCAATAAACGCTTATCATCATGGCGATTCATTGACATATGATACTTTTCAATTTAATGCTGCAAGCGTATATGAAACTAGGGCTACTGTTGGATCATCTTTCGTATCTAGTACAGTAGAAACTAGTATATTTAGAGGAGATAGATTTGGTGGAATGACTATTGCTAATAATGTTTATCAAGTTAGATGGACGTGGAATGGTACTATCGGATATAGATTCTTTAAAACATTATATATTGCAAATAGCACAAACGGTAATAGTTTTACCGTAACTATAGAATCTTCAGCGAACGGTAGCACTTGGACAACGATAGCAACAACTGGTGCAATGTCCAATTGGCCTGGACATAGTTGGTATAATTATTTTTGGAATAATAATGCTACTATAGGATATATAAGAATAACAGTTACTCCGACATGGGTAAATGCAAATACTATGGATATTTATAGTATGCGTTATTTTTGTAGTTATGCATTAGATGCTGGTGCAAGATTATATGATTGGGATTACAATAGAAACGTAACATTTCCAGCTTTTGTAGACGCTACCCAATTTAGAGACACTAATAATACAGCTTATTATATTGATGCGGCTAGTACAAGTAACTTAGTTGGTTTAACTGTTGCTAATACTATAACGGGTTCAGTTAGCGGAAATGCTGTTACTGCTGGAGGTTTAGCAGTTCATTCAGGCAGAAATAATGAAGTCAATAAAATAGTAAGAACAGATAGCAACGGTTATATTCAAGCTGGATGGATTAATACAACTTCTGGAGATAATGGTACTACAGCTATTGATAGAGTTTACGCATCTAGCGATGGTTTTATAAGATATTATACTCCTGCAAATTTCAGAACTGTTTTAGATGTTCCAACTAGAACTGGATCGGGAGCTAGTGGAACTTGGACAATAAATTCTCAAGGTATTTATGCGGCAGGTAATGCTTATATAAAATCAACAACCACAGGTACCGCTTACACAAGTCATATTCAAGTTAGAGAAGCTGATGGTGGCGGTGGTAATACTAGTGAAATTTATGCTCCTGCTTTAGGTTTTCATTGGTCTGGAGTGGTTGCTTCAAACATATTAATGGAAAGCAGTGGAAGAATTGCAATAAGAAATAATCCCGGTTCTGATTATGAAAATTTTATTGCAAATATTGTTTATGGAAATTCAAGCGTTCAAACACCAATCCTTTATGATAGCAATAATACTTCATATTATGTTGATCCTGCAAGCGGTAGTAATGTAAATAATTTAACAACTGCTGGAACTTTATACACAAACAACATTGCTAAAAATGCAACAGGATCACCAATAATTATAAATTCAGGTTTAGCTACGTCTTTGGCTTTGCGCGTTTATTATGATATGAATTTGTATAATACTTTGACTTTTACAGATTCTTCTTGGAATAGTCAAGGTGCGATTTATGGATCTAGTAGCGTTGTAAATATTGTTGCAGCAACTGCAACGACAACTTTTACAAAATACGCTGGATATTCTCAAGAAGGAGGATCATTCAGAGCGCCATTATTCTATGACAGCAATGATACCACTTATTATACTGATCCAGCGGGTTTTTCATTAATATCCTCAATGGGTATTGGCGGATTAACTTCTAGCAACAACGTTCAGATGTATGATTCTTATGTTGATGGTAGTAGTAGTTATTTACAATCTCCTCCATTAATAATAAGAAAAGATAGTTCTGCAACTGGAGCAATTGATCAAGCTCCTGTTGGGTTATTCATTTATAATTTAAATGGTACAAATAATACTTGGACAAAATTATCGATGGGTAGCAGAGAAGCTGTAGGAGCTGGAAATACAGTAAGTATTGCAGGTTTAGCTGCTCAGAAAACAGCAGGTACTGCAAATAGCTGGGCTACTGGTGATTTACATTTTTGGACAAAATCAGGAGCTACACAAATCACAAATATGGTTGCATATTCTAGTGGATATGTTCAATCTGGATACAGTTTTAGAGCGCCTATCTTTTATGATAGCGATAATACAGGTTATTATTTAAATCCAGCAGGTCTATCTCAATTATCTGCCGTATATGCCAATGATTGGTTTAGAGCGCAAGGTAATACTGGTTTGTATTTCCAAGATAAAGGATACGGCATCACTTCTGCTGGTGCGGCTGGTAATAGTTATGGAAACGCTTCTACATATGGTACTGGGGTAAATGGTTGGCAAGGTTGGGGAATTGGAAGTCGTCATTGCATGATGAGTACTGGTGGAGATAATTTTGGTGTTCATGATAATACTAGAAGTTGGTTATATTATTGGAATGGCACATATCATAATTTTCAATATGGTTATCTTGAATCAGCTAGTAGTGTAAGAGCGCCATTATTCTACGATAGTAATAATACTACATATTATTTAGATCCTGCAAGCACAAGTAATCTAGTTGGTTTAACTGTAACCAATACAATTACTGGAAACATTAGTGGTACTGCCGGTTCAATCAGTGGATTTAATAATCCTGTAACCTCTGCTACAGCAAATACAATTGTTTATAGAGACGGTAGTGGTAATATAACAGGAAATCAAATATTCGGAAATTATCATAATTCAAGTGATGATACAAGTTCTAGTGGTATTACTTTTATAATGGCAAAATTTGGTGACAATTATCATCGAAGTGCTAGTGCCGCTAAAGTTGCTACATTTATTAGCGGTCAAACGATGAATATTGCTGGTAGTTCTACAAGTTGTAGTGGTAATGCGGCGTCGGTTACTGATGGGGTTTACCTTTCCACTACTCAAACTATATCAGGAGTTAAAACATTTTCATCTGCTCCAATTGCTACAAATATAGCAAAAGCTTGGGTACATTTTAATGGAACAGGAACAATTGCTGTTAATGCTAGTCATAATGTAGCAAGTCTAACTGATAATGGAGTAGGTGATTATACTGTTAATTTTACAACTGCAATGGTTGACGCTAACTATGCCGTAGCTGGAACTGTTACAATAGATTATACTTCAGCGCAAAGTTTAAATCAATTAGTTTTAGCAGTTCCAAGACAAACAAATGCTCAAGTTGCTGGTAGTTGTCGTTTAGTTTGTGAATATATTCACGGCGCACAATTATATGACGCAGTTGCTGTAAGAGCAGTATTCTTTAGATAAAATTATGAAAGTGATAATATATAAAAATGATGATGGTGGTATGTCTGTAATTTATCCAGTATATCAACCAGAATGGGACAAAATAGAACAAGATGAATTTTTATTATTTGTTCAAAATAAAGATGTGCCAAAAATGATAGATAGTTCAACTAGAAAATCTTGGCTTATAGAGATTGAAGAAACTTCTAAGTTAAGATATCTTAGAAATGCTTGGAAAGTAGATGATAATGGTCAAATATTTTTTGATAGAAACAAAGGAGAAGAATTAAAAAAAGAACAATTTAGAAATTTGCGAAAACCATTCTTGGAAAAACTAGACGTGCAATTTATGCGAGCTTTAGAAGCTGGCGACACATCTTCTTTGCCTCAAATTGCCGCAAAAAAACAACAACTAAGAGACATAACTGATATAAGTTTTAATGATTACGATACTCCCCAAAAACTTCATGAATTTATACCAGATATTTTAAAAACTTAATATATAATAGTCATGGGTTATTCTTATGACTATTATGTAGAAACTTGTTTAATGTTGCGGCAGAATGGATTTTATCCAAAAAGAATATTAGATATTGGCGCAAGCGTCTGTCAAACGGCAGACGTTATGCATGATGTTTGGCGTGTTGCTTATATCGTTCTTTTTGAAGGCAACAAAGAATGTGAGCCTTTGTACAAAATAAAAGATTATGCTTATCATATCAAATTACTTGGTAAAGAAAATGGAATCGCCAAATTCTATAAAACGAAATGGAGTCCCATTTGTTCAGGCAATTCTATATACAAAGAAAACTCGTCAACCTACAATGAAGAAAACTTGATAGTCGAAGAGTTGCCGATTTATAAACTAGATGATTGCATTAATGGCATTTTTGATCTAATAAAAATTGATACTCAAGGTAGTGAATTAGATATTATCAATGGAGGATTGCAGACTTTCTCAAACGCCAAAGTAGTTATCGCAGAAGTGTCTTTAACTAATTACAATGAAGGCGGCTGCACGAAGCAACAGATTGTCGATAAAATGATTAGTCTAAAGTTCGATCTTATATCTATAATAGAATCAGTAGTAAATGAAAACAATGAACTAATCGCTGAAAGTTTATTATTTATCAAACCTTAAAGATCTAAAATCTTCTTCCACCATTTTATTACCATTTGTGGGCGAAAGTTTCTTGGGTTTTGTTGATTTGGAGCGTAATTCTTGAAGTAGTTTATGTATGTATGCATGTCAGAGGTCAAGCTGTTATTATTTATTAATTCTGGCAATGATCCTAGACAATTGAGTCCATAAATAAATGGTGTCGTTTTAAGAATATCAGCCAATACAACACTTATACCAAAAGTTTCGGGCATCATATTTACATAAAACATGCCTTTGCATTTTGCCATAAGTTCAACAACTTCTTTAAAATTCAACGTACCAATATAATTGACATTATAATTTACATCGGTAATATCATTTTTTGGATTATCATATCCCGGCAAACATACATTTAAGACATCAGTGCCAGATAGTATTTTTTCGTCTTTTAAATATTTCCACATCTGCAAAGTATGTGGATATCCTTTCATTAAACTACTGGCATATATATAATTTTTCTTATTTTGAGGAATTGGATAATCGTACACCCAATCAGGAATCATAAAATAAATAATATGTTTGTTCCAATGATCAGGAAATAAATTGTCTTGAAATTTGCTGAGAGTAATTAAAGATAACTTCTTTTCCTCAAATAATTTATAGAATTTTAGATTATGAACGCCATTAAGATCAGTTGCCCACATGAAAGCTTTTTTGTGGGCGATCTTTGGAATGTCGCTGTATCTATGAATTATTAAATTTTTACATTTTACCTTGTATTTATTTACTAAAACATTTGGTAAATACAATACGTTATTTATATATATTTCTTTTTCGCAGTTATTGAAGCAGATAACTTTATATCCTTCTTTCGCCAACTCTTCAAGAAGAAGAATGGCTTGAAATTCGCTGCCGCCCATGCCTTTTTCATGCATGGTATTGCCAGTATAAGACATTCCGATACTGTCAAATAAAATTATATCTGCGAAAATTTCGTTCATACAAGAACTTTGAAATCGTCATCTGGATCACTCTTTGCAAAATATCTAGAAATATCTGTTACTGGTTGTGGATTGAAAGTTTCTTGCTTCTTAAAAGAATTAATCCATTTACCTACGTCGCCAACAAATGTCTTCGTACCTGTGTGCGAGCAGGTAATCTTTGTGTCAAGGTAAACGCTGTTTCCAAGATTGCGCCACTTTTTGCACATATAAATGTCTTCGCTAATAAGATCGCCATCTTCGCACACAACTTCGAACACCATGCGTGTGTCGCCCTTTTCAGATGTGTAAGGCTTTGAGATTTCCCAAAGAACTTCCATAGCCTTGCGGGAAATCTTCATGAAGCCGCAACCCAATCCAGCAACTTCCAAAAGACCATCTTTGTCAATGCTTAGATTCAGTTTGCTGTTATCTTTGTCGAGAGCTTTTACTACATAAAGTTCTTCATTGTCGCTCTTCTTTCTATAGCTGCCGCCAATCAAATCTTTGTCGCTATTTACTAGTTTATAAAAGTCCAATGGATTCCAGCCGACATCACCATCAATAAAAAACAATACATCAATATCGTTGCTGTAAGCTAGTTTAAATAAATCGTTTCGGGCGCGTTGAATAAGAGAGTCGTAACAAATAAATAATGGAAAAACTTCTACATTATTCTTTTCTGCTAAAGATAGAGTGTTTAGAAGTGAGTCGATGTAATAAACATCAAGTTTGCCGTCGTATGATGGAGTTGCGATTAAAACTTTCTTTTTATCAGCCATAAAAAAACCTCAAGAACGATATGTCCTTGAGGTATTTTAACTTTTTTGTTTATAGTTTTCTACTTGTATTATCGGCTTAGAGCGGGTGGATATTCACCAGTAACAAGAGTAACTACAGCGGCAGCTAGTTCCGCATCAGTCCATTGACCAGCTTGATCATAAGTATCGCCAGACCAAACCGTATACCAATTATGAGCGTAAGGATTGGTGGATACTTTTACCAAGCTTTTTACTGTCTTACCAACTGGATCATCAGTTGTTTGGAGGATTTCGATTTGACTGCTATTGGCAGCTTGTTGGATTTCTACTGCATTTGGTAGATTAATAATTGGGAATACTGGATCGCTCATATTTTGTATATATTTTTACACTATTTTTGTATCTATAGAAATTAATAATCGTAACTAAAAGCCTTGTAGAACCAAGAAAATCTATTATAAATATTATCGCAGTTCTGCTTGCCTAACACATCGATATAATCATTTGGAACAGGCTTGATAACTTTCTGAATAGTATGGTCGCCGAAAGGAATATGCATACGATCATCTTCAAAAGTTTTTTGTTCAACATTGTTAAAGTCATGTTGATAAAATGGCAATTCAAGATATTCATAAACTCGCTGCATTTCACGTTGAGGATTGGCTGCAAAGTTTTCAAACTTAATAAATAAACACTTTTTGCTTAACTTACGCATGATTGTGTCGTATAATACATCCATACTCACTGCAAGTGGCGGCGCTTGCATTAAAAAGTAATCTATTCTTTTATCTACTGTTGTGTTGCGAAGTTCGTTCCAATTCTGAAGACCAGCATCTATGTTTTGATGTTGTCGCCACTTTTTTTCCATGCTTGCGACTACTGCTCGCAGATCGCGAACCATAACAATAACCTTTGGTTCTGGATAATACCAGTTTAAAAAGTCATAAGTCACACTCCAACCTCTGCTCTTATCAATAATATATTTCTTATCGGTGATGGCGTTGAAGTATGCGAACATGCCTTCTTTGCAAAGAGCTTTAAACGCTGGTTCAACAACATTTATATCTTGAGCCTTGAATTCTATATTTGTAGAATATATATTTCTGGCATTAAGAAAGATTTCGATCAACCCACTTGTTGGTGTGGCGTAAAAATCAGGATTTTGGGCTAGTACGTTTTGTAATAATGTCGAACCTGCTCTCGGCAAAGAGCATTGAAAAAATATCTTTTCAACCATACCATATATTATGTCAGTTGGTTCGTTTTTAAAGGTGTTAATCATGGGTTTACCGGGATCTGGTAAAACCACATTAGCAGCAGATTTGTTTTATCTTTTAAGTAGTAATTATAAGTGCCATTGGTTAAATGCAGACAAAGTTCGTGAACAATTCAATGATTGGGATTTCAGCGAAGCTGGTCGTGAGCGCCAAGCCAAAAGAATGAAAGATCTGGCTGATATGCACGGCCAATATAATGAAATAATTATTTGTGATTTCGTGTGTCCTTTGCAGAAAACTAGAGATCAATTTAATCCTGATTTTATAATCTTTATGAATACTATTAATCAATCAAGATATGAGGATACGAATAAAGTATTTGAGCCGCCAAAAAAGTTTGATATCGAAGTCAAAAGCAAGAATAGTAACTATTATTCTAAAATGATCTACAACGAAATAGTTCATAAAATGAATAAAAAAGTGTAAGTAGTATATATGGTTAATTATAGCGTCCATGATTTGGCTGATGAGATTTTTGGAAACGAATTCGACTACGACAGTGGTTATGCCCAGTTTTATTATATTTCTGGATGGCTTGGTAATAATGTCGGACTATTAAATACAAAATTATTTACTAATTTTAGTGTTGATGGTTCTAATTTCATTCCTACAGGAGAATTTAAACAGGAAGAAAGATCGATATATAAACAAATGTATTTGTACGAGTTTTATACAAAGAAAACTCGTCAAGTTCTTCGTGGAATAGATTCTAGTGTTGATTTCGTTACTCTTCGTGAAGGTGATACCATGATTACCCGTACAAATAAAAATGAATTGGCTAAAACTTATCGTGGATTAGCTAATGATGCTAGAGAAGAAATGGAAAGATTAGTTACTGCTTATAATATATATCAAGCGGCACCAGTTCAAGTAGCGGGAGAAGATGGTTCGCCTATATTTACTGGTTCTGGATACTTCTATTATCCTTATGGATATGGCATTGGACCTTGATTAATAGTTAAATTAAATAAAAAACCCCCAGTCTTGCGACTGGGGGTTTATTGTTTTTATTTATTAATAATTTCTACCACTACCGATTGTGTAGAAGTTGGCGATAGTGTATCCTAAGCCAGAGTAGAAGGCTGTTCCTTGAGAAGGATCATTAGCAGGAAGAGCATATCCACTTTCTAGAGCCATGTTGACTCCAGTGGCATAACTTCCGCTCATAAACAATCCATTAGTAGAATCGTTTGCTCCACCGATTTGAATTGAATAGGTCAAATCAACAGTTTCATTACCTCCGATATCTTGAGTGTGATTTTCACTGGTCAAGATAGCTCCACGGAAGTTGTAAGAAATCTTTGGAGTTGGATTTTGTCCGACATCAGCACATTGATTTAAAGTAATTGTGAATTGTTTTGTTGTTTGATTTCCGCAAAGAAAATCAAATAGATCTTTATTATCAACCATTTCATTTACTAATGCGTTAATAGTAATATCCATATTTAGAGGAACATTAACAACGCGATTGTAACCGAACAAGGCACCAAGTCTGCTAAGAGTTGTTCTAGCTAGAGGAACTGAGAATCCAAAACTTTGAATGTTAATAGCATTTGTTCCAATATTTTCAACATTAACAAAGGTATCTTCTGCTGATGTACTAGCTCCTGGAACAGTAAGAACAATATCTCCTGGTCTCAAAGCTGTTACTGTGGCTGATCCAGTACCTGCTGTTGTCCCAAGTTGAGCAGCATTGATCTTATAATACTTATTATATCCAGTAATTCTTGTAGCTGGAGAAGTCGCTGAACCGTTGTAAATAGCTGGTGAACTACCACTATATCCTACTCCAGCAGTTCCAGCTCTAACATCACTCTTGATATTGAATCCTTCAACAGTTACAGAAGCAGTAGGAACTTCGCCTACAGAAGCTGTAAATTGATAATTAGTAACGAAACCATTACCGATGGCGATTACGCTATCAGTTGGAGATGTGATGGATGCTCCAACTACGTCTTCACCTTCGTCAACAGTTAAAATATAATAATTTTGTCCTTGAGTTTCTGATAAGAAACCAGAAACAGCTCCTGCTCCAGATACCATGGCAGTATCCCAAGATGGAGCGCCAGCAGTTGATGTAGTAGTTCCACCGAAATTGAATCCCATCAATCTTTCATTCAAGCCATCAGTAATATAATAGCTATAATCAAGAGTTACGGTGGGTGGTTCGTTAACGATAGTTCCGATACGAGCTAGTTTACCGAATTCATTGACATCTTGACGGTTAATTGTAAAGTTAAAATTACAATTTTGTACGCGATCTAGCTTATAAAGAAGACCTGTTCCATAGGTTCCAGATAAACCAGCAGCAACATTTCCATCTTGAGGTTGATTTTTAGCGGCAGCAGCGGTTGGTGCGCCAGAAGCCCAAAGTTGAACTCCTGTTGCGTTTGGAGCGATAAATAAAGCTTTGCTTTGATATATTACACGATTTCTTGACATATGTTTGTATAGTTAAATTGTTAATATTTTTTACAGAGTAAAAGTATTTTTGGGAAATTAATTCCTTGGGAAACGAACGTTTCCAATGTTGAATTCCATGAATCCGATGTGCAAATTTGGATTAAGTTCTTTAAGAACGTTGTCGCGAATCTTAGATATATCAATATCATATATAAAACAAGGATTCGTAAATCCACCATTTGTTATAGCGTTAGCGTAATTAAAACCAGTAGGATATAATCCTGTTTTTAATTGAGAAAACTCTCCCAATGGATGGGCGGTCATTGGTATAATTTTAAAACAACTATTGAAAGAATCGGCAAAAGTGCTTAAAACACCGTCTAATTGATATAGATTTTCAGCAAAAACAACACTTTTTATTTTTATATTCGTTTGATCTTGACCGCCAAATGAAAAAGGTTCGTTAAAATTATGTTCTAAAGATATAAAGCAACAAGGTGTGACGGGATTATATGGAGGAACATATGTTTCTTGAACAGTAAAACGACTGTTTTGTATATATTTGCCTTCGATTATTAAATTGTCTTCTGGTTGATCTGTTATATAACTATTAATTTCTTTTACTGTGTAGGTGCCAGTTATATTTAAACCGCTTGACACTCCGCTATTAAATATTGCTCTGCCATTATTAAAATCGAGCATTAATCCGCTTGTTCCAGTAGGAACAAAGTTTCCATTGACGGTTAAGCCGCTTGGTATAACCGCTCCAGTTATATTATGGTCAAAAACCCATTGTTTATATGGACTTCCATATACAACTTTGTTGCCTCCTAGTCTTGGGTCTTCATAATTATAAAATTTAGTAGTGTAAGTTTTATAAGCATCACTTCTTTTCATCAAAAAGTTATCATACCATAAAAAGAATGAATTTACTATGTCATGCGTAAATTTGGGTTTCATAAAATTGATTTTTCTAGTTCTTGAATTTTTTTATTATATTTATTGATTAATTTAGATATGTAAGCGGTATTTTTAAATCGAACATCGTTTCTAACTTTGTTTTGGCTTTGAATGCCAAGTCCAGATCTACTGTTTTTAACTTGTTTTACATAATATCCTAATCCAGAAATACCTTCTTCTATACCTTTTGCCCAGCTTCTTCCGGTTTCCCAAGGTAAAGGGGTGGCTAAAAATATTTGTTTAGCCGTTGGGATTTCAAATATATAAGTTATTATTGAATTATTTTGTACTATTTTTCTAAAAGAAGATTGTTTTAACATTTGGCGAATGACTTCAGTTGGTCTGTCGCCATTTTCAAAACCGATGAAAGAATACAAATTAGTAATACCATTCAATGTCCTAGAAGAATTAGAAGCATCTATTCCTCCTTCTATTTCCACAGTAATAGGATGATTATCAAAATCAGCCAGCATCTCTGTTTTTAATTTATCAAATTGATCTGAAATAGCTTTGTCGGCATAAGAGGTGTATTCTGGCTGTTTGTTTAATTGTCTTAGTATTGCATTTAAATCTTGTGGATTTAGGTTCATCTTATGGATCAGGCTTGAGATATAAAGTATAATACTGGCTATCAAATAATCCGTGGCCTCTAAAAGATGAATTTAAAACAAATCTTCTACCATCTAAATCAAAACGTCTAGCATCTTTAATATATTCATAGTCTTCCGCTCTAATTTTTAGTCTTACGGTTCCTACAACTGCTTCTAGTTTGATTTGGGTATTTACGGCAGTTTCGCTCCAATATTGTTTTCTAATATCATCATTATAATAAATTCTTGCTTTAAATTGCTTGTAAACAGGTGTATTTATGATAGAGGTCGTTTGACCGGCAGTATTATATAATGGATTAAAGTTTGGATCAGTGATAATGACAACTTCAGACGCTTCTTTAAAGACTGTAATAGTACGAGCGAATGTTTCGTGAACATCCTCTATTATTAAGTCTAAAGCGGCTTTTTCACTATCTGATAATAAACTTGTAGCCATAATAGAAATTTAATTTATTAACTTTATTATAAGTATGTCTAAGAGTATTTACACGTTTAATATAGAAAAGAAAGCCGAAGTAGAAGAAAAAAGAATAGAAACTTATTTGGAAGATGGCATCGAAAAACAAAGAACCATCACCGAAAAGGTAGAAAAGGTTATTCCAATAGAGATTTTATTGAAGGAACCAAACAGAAAGCAGGTTCAAGAGGCAGAGCTAGTTTTTTCTGTAGAGATGAGTAAATCTATTAAACTCGGTATCCTAACAAAGAACATGTTGCTAAATAAGTACAAGGATACTGGAGGTTTGGATGGAGAAAAAGAAACAAAGGCTTTGTCGCAAGCTTATGCAGATTATCAGCAAGTACAAATAGACATCGTAAATCTCAGAATTATTCCTGACGCTGAAAAGACGGAAGACCAGGTACAAGAACTTCAACAAAAAGAAAATAGAATGCTAGAATTGAGAAAAGAAATTGTTCAGCGTGAAAGCAGTTATTTGACTTTATTCAGTCACACGGCGGATGCGAGGGCGCAGAATAAGTCTATTTTGTGGTACGTTTTAAATCTATCTTATTATAAAGATACAAGCTTGGGTCATAAAGATTTCGTTCCCATTTTCAAGGGTAACACTTTCGAAGAAAAGGAAGAAGCGTTGTCAAAGATGGAAGACGAGCAAGACTTTATTTATCAAAACACTTATCTAAAGTTAGCGAGCTTGTTTAGTTATTGGTTCTTCTCTGGAGTCGTTGATAAGGAAGAGTTCGATAAGATCATAAGAGAACAGAATGGATGATTCTCTATTCTATAAAAATATATTTAAAGATATATGTGCTGGCTTTTCTGTAATCGAAACTGTTTTTGGAAAAGCCTATGTGAAGCATATTAATTTTATCGAACAGAGTTATATAGAAGAAAATAGAAAAAAACATCTAGAATACGCCAAGAAAAATGGGCTTCCTACCGTTCAGGAAGCCCTTGCTAATTTAGAAGAAGAAGGATTTTGGACAAAAGCCGATGAAAGCAAGATTAATCAAGAAGAAGTTTTTGTTAGAAAATTGCAAGATCAAAAGAAAACTACATATTTAAAATCGCAAATTGACGCTTTCAATAGTCAAATAGAAGAAAGTCTTAAAAAATTAAACAAGTTAAAAAATACAAGAAACTCTTATCTTGGTAATACTTGCGAGAATTACGCTGATCAAAAAAATACAGAAGACTTTTTAAAGTTTACTTTGTACACAGATGCATCTTTAACAGATAAAAAATTCTCTGATGAAGAATTCGATGAGATTCTTGTATCAGATCTTGGCGATATAATTGAACAATATAATGAAGTTAATCGCAAATTCACTGATTTAAATATACAAAAGACAGTATTGCAGGACTTTTTTAGTTATTATATATCGTTTTCAGAAGATCCTATTCATTTTTTTGGTCTTCCAGTAACTAAATTAACGTTTAATCAATTAAGAACGCTAATTTATGCAAGATATTTTAAGAATATCTTTATGCAAAACGACAATATGCCAGAAGAATACCGCCGAGATCCTGAGAAGATTTTTGATTATGTAAACGCTAATGAAAAAGCTAAAGATATAATTAATAAAGAAAAAGATGGTCAAGCACAATCTATCGTTGGCGCAACAAAAGAAGATTATAAATATCTTAATATGGACAAAGGTACGACAAAGACTCTTTCTTTGTCAGAAGAAGCGAAGAAAAAAGGTGGCTCGTTGGACATGAATGATTTAATGAAAATCATGGGAGTTTAATAGTTTTTAAGTGTAATTAAAAATATGGCAGTACAAATTAGTGTTCAAGCTAGTCAAACAGCATTAGCGCAGAGTATCGCTCAAGGCGTTGCCGCATTTAATGCAAGATATGCATCACAGAATCAACTGAATCTGCAAATTAATGCAGGTAGTTTTACTCAGCCATTAGGAAGAATCACTGGCAACTTAAAAGAATTTGAATCTGCGCTCGCAGCTTCTAATGCTCGCGTACTTGCATTCGGAGCTTCTACAGCGGTAATCGGTGGTGTAGGTAAAGCTTTCAGAGAAATAGCTAATGTTACTATAGAAGTTGAAAAAAATATCACAGATATTAATCGTGTTTTAGGGTTAAGCACAGATAAATTACAAAAATTTTCTTCTGATCTTTTTGGAGTTGCTAAACTAACAGCTTCTTCATTTCAAGATGCAGCTAAGGCAAGTTTAGAATTTTCTAGACAAGGTTTAAATGCTGAAGACACTTTGAAGAAAACTGCCGATGCAATGACTCTTGTTCGTCTTACTGGAGTATCAGCTACTCAAGCCGTAGAAGATTTGACTGCTGCTACAAACGCTTTCAAAGAAACAGGATTAACTACAAACGATATTTTAAATAAAATTGTAGCAGTAGAACAACAATTTGCAGTTTCAGCAGACGATTTGACTTCAGCCGTTTCTAGAACAGGTCAGGCCGCAAAAGAAGCTGGTGTTAATTTCGATCAGTTGAACGCTTTGGTCGCTTCTGCTCAGGAAAAAACTGCCCGTGGTGGTGCGGTTATCGGTAACGCTCTTAAAACAATTTTTACTCGTTTACAAAGAACTGAAACTTTGGATCAGTTGGAAAATTTTAATATTGCCGTAAGAGATATCGAAGGAAATGTTTTGCCAGCTATACAAATATTACAAAATTTCGCTGGAGCTTATAAAGATTTAAGTTCAGCTCAAAAAGCCAGCCTTTCTGAACAGGTTGCTGGTGTTTATCAAGTAAACATATTAAAATCTATAGTAACAGATCTTAATGAAAAACAAGGAGTTTATAATAGAGCTTTAGATTACGGAACGCAAGCTACAAACGAGGCTGAACAAGCTAACGCTAAACTAAATTTAACTTTAGCTGCACTAATATCTCAAACAGGAACAAATCTTCAACAGTTAAGTAATAATATTGGTAAAGTAACTTTTGAACCTGTTTTCAAGAGTTTGGTAAGTCCTTTCAACGACGCAGTAACTTATATTAATGATCTTTTAGAAGGAGAAGGCATTGGTTCTCAATTTGCAAATGGTTTATTACTTGGAATTAAAAATATATTGAGTGGTCCCGGTTTAGTTGGCGCAGTCGCAGTAATTGGAAAAGTAATTACAAATACTTTTAGTTATGCAAGTTCAGCGCTGCCAGCTTTATTCGGAATCACTACCGAAACACAAAAGAGAAAAAATATTGAAGAAGCGGTTTTAAAGATTATCCAAAGTCAATCTCAAGTATCTTTAGCTTTAAGAGGTCAACAAGGAAATCTTGTAGCTCAATCTCAAACTTTATTTAATTTAGCTCAAGCTCAAACAGCAGAATATCAGCAACAATTAGCCACAGCAAAACAATTAGCTGCTGCTTTAACTCCTCGCAATATTACAGTAGGGCAAGCTGGATTGCAAGTTGGAAAAATAAAAGCAGGTGGATATATTCCAAGAGACGTTCAAAATGCTGAAGTAATGGGTGCGGCGATTGGTGGGTACAAAGCTGGAAAAGTTATAAACGCTCCAGTTGGTGGAGTAATGAATACCGCAGAAAAAATAAAATATATTCCCGGTTTCGCTCAACCTTTTATTAATCCTCCAGCAGGATCAAAAGCGGGTCGTATGCATAGAATAAAATCTATAAATCAAACAGGCGTTGATCCATATGCTGCTAACGGATTTTTACCTAATTTTGCAATTCCGCAAGCATATGTAGAGGAAAAATATGATAACGTAGTTAAAGGTAAAACTCCTAATAAATTAAGAAATTCTTATTCTTTAAATATTGATGGTTTACCATCTGATCGTTTGAACGCTGATTTAAATTTAGATTTTAAAGGCACAAAAATAGATGCTGGTTATTCTAATGCAGACGAAATTCCAACTAGAAATAAGTATTTTGATCAAATTTATGGCCAGATAAAAATTGTCAAGTTTCTTGAAAAAGAAATGCTTACTAATGCTGTAGATTCTATTTGGGAAAAAGTTACATCTGGTAAAAATGATTATTCGCCTGACGATTCAATTTTAAAACTTTTATTATCTCCTGATTTAACTAAACAAGCATTCAATCGTGCTTTATTAAAAAATAATGTTTCTCTTCAAGATTTAAGAGACAAATATAATCGTTCTATTGGTGGACAACCTTTGCAAAATAAAACATTTAAAACTGTTAAAACCAAAAGGGAATTAAAAACACCAAAGGATTTTCAAGAATCTTTGTCTGGTGATAAAAATAATTTTATTGGTTCATTTTATGAAGGTATTCTTTTAAATAATTTAAAAGGTTATGTTTTAGCGGATAATGAATATAGCGCTGTTGATTTAGTCGGCGATAAATACAATTTGTCATTACCACCATTGGAAGCTAAAGGTGGGCAAGCTGAACTTGATCAATTAATAAGAAAAGGAATTCGTAGCAGTTCTTTAAAGGCAGACGATAAAACAGGTCCAGAAAATTTTGGAAGATTAGTAGTGGTTCAGCCTTATGGTTCTGGTTTGGCTTATAATTCTGGTTTTATACCTAACTTTTCTCCAATAATAGATGATAATTATTTTGATAAACACGCATTTCCCGGTGGAACTGCGATTGGCCCAATTCCAGATAAAGCTATACAAAATATTTTAGATAGACAAAGAAAACGTCAAATGACGTATTTGGATTTTGATAGAACGTTAGTCAGAACAATGGGTGACATAGCTTACGCTAAAGTCGCACCAGAACAGAAAAAAGGTGTTTTGCAAAAAATGTTTTTGGATAAAGAAGCTAGATTGAAAGATGTTAAAGGATCTAAACTTACTCAGTTTGGTGAATTATTACGTCAAAAAATACAACAAAAAATAATTGATCCAAGTTTACTTGGATTAATGACGGCTTCTGATGAAACTCCAGGTATGCCAGAATATATATCTAGCATTTGGGGCATACAAAAAAGAAATCAAGTTTACTCAGCAAAACCCGGTACAAAAGAAGCCAGATTAGCAAGTTTAGGTGTTTCAGCAAATGGATTTATTCCAAATTTTGCAACAGGTTTATCTCCAAAAGTCACAAGACTTCCTTGGTTAAAATCTTTTGCTAATAAAGAATGGTTTAATAGATTTCCTTGGTTTAATGATATTGATTTAAAAAATACAAGTCAAAATATGGATTACAATCCATATACTGGTGAAAGAAAATTGATTGCTGGTTCTGAAATGTTCAGAGAGTTAAATTTCTTAACTCATGGAAATAATAAAAATATTACAACTGGAAATTCTCCATTGTTTAGTTATTTATACGAAGAATACGTTCGTGATATTTTAAATGAGGTTACTAAAAATAAATCTATTAAAGATGCTGAAGAAGCTGGTTTTCCAATGCGAGATAAATATGGAAATCCTACAAAATTTGATCCTTTCAAAGCAGCAAATACTGCTCCAATGGATGCTCTTATTAGAAATAGAGCAGGAAGAATTGGCGGCATTGAAATAAAAGGTGGAACAGAAGAAAACTGGAAAACAAAAGATATACTTAAAAAAGAACAAGATTTTGAAACTCAAAATCCCGGTTCTACTTTGGGTAGACGTACTCGCGTTTATTCAAACATGTATAAAGGAACTGATTTTCTTACTAAAGGATTATTAAAGAGACTCGGAGTTGACAAAGCTAAAACAATTACTAATAAATTAATAAGCTTTTATGCTGATAAAATCGCAGGTCATGAATCAGAAATAGAAAGTAATTGGAGAAATAATAAAGGATTGAGTGGAGGTTTTATTCCTAACTTTAGTATGGGTGACAGAATGCGTGAAAATATGATGCAAAATAATTTACGTCCAATTGTTCATGATTTAAAAACCGGAAAAGAAGCTTATGCTCAACCAGGAATAAAAGGAAAAGAATATTTATATCACAAAGACGCATACAATGCAGAACTAAAAACTGCTGGCGCAGATATTAATGATTATGATTTTGCTGAACTTCCTAATTTAGTTAGAGGGTTTATATATCCTAATGGAACAATAACGTGGGATTATTCTGAGAAACAACAAGAAGCTTTACAAGATCCAAATGTAAAAGCAAAAATTTTAGCTAAACTTAATGCTGTACAAACTAGAATTCCGAAACCAATTCCAACGAAAGCTAAACGCATTTCACCTTTGGCAGCGTTTAGAAATGAAGGTTTTATTCCTAATTTTGCTGATCCAAAAATTAAAATAAACTCTGGCAAAGACGCAGTTGAATCTTTTTATAGTAAAAATTCAGAAGTAAAAGGTAAAAAATTAACAGGTGGCGTTATAGCTTTTCCTATTCCTCAAACTACAGATTTATATTCTGTTGGATCTTCTGCTGTAAACATTCAAGGTTCTGGGTTTGGAATTCCTTTATATGATGCGGTATTGGCCGAAATATCAAAAAGAGGAGGTTGGTTAACATCCGATAGATTAACAGTTAGCGACAAGGCTAAAAGAATTTGGGATGGTTATAGAAAATTAAGAACAGGCGATGTAAACAGTAAAAAATTGCCAATGAAAAATTGGTTTTTAGATCCAGCATTCAATGGAGGCAGCTACGAGTTTCCAATGAATCCACAAGATTTATCAAAATATAAATCTACATGGCCTTCTGAAAATGATCCTATTTGGTCTCTACAATACGCTTATCAATTTAAAAAATCTAAATTAGATGAGCTTGTTAAAAATAATATGGCGTCTGGTTTCATTCCTAATTTCGCTTATCAACAAGCAGTAATGAGCTTGGAAGAAAGCATGAGCGGAAATAAAGCTATTCTTGATAAAACTACTGGACCTTTTCCATTCGTTAGAAATAGCAGCCAACCAAATTTTGCTTCAGCGGTAGCAGATCATGGTGGAGTTAAAAATGCATTGAGTGATTCAATGGCTGGACAAAAAGCTGCTGGATTGATGGCTAATGGTAATATACCTAATTTTGCTGCGCCTAATCCTATAACTTTAACAGGAAAAGGATATGCTGGAAATGCTAAAGTTGAACAAGCAATAAATAATTATTTAAAATCTATTGATATTTTAACTATTTCGAATGGCGACATTAGAAAAGCTTTAGACGGTTTATATAAAACATTAGGATTAACTGGTCAAGAATTTGAAAAATTAAAAAAAGAAGTGGTTGCACATGCGAAAGCAGAAAAAAAAGCAGCACAAGCTTTTATTGGGCCAATGCCTCAACAAAATACCGCAACAACGGCAGCGGCGGCAGTTCCTCTTGGGCCACCTAATCCAACAGCATTACAGTCTGCTAGATTAAGAGCATCAAGTTTTGGTAGAAAAGCTAACACATTTGCTCAAGGGATTGGTAATAATTTAGCTTTCACTTTAGGCGCTCCGTTAATTGCTGGGCAACTTGAAAGCGCCATTACAAGGGGTCGTGACAGATCTGAAATGTCTGTTGGAGAAAGATTTGCGGGTTCTGCTATAAGTTCTGGATTAACAAACATAAGTACTGGAGCTTCTTTAGGAACAGCTTTAGCGCCTATTCTTGGACCATTAGCTCCTTTTGGTCCAGCTATTGGTGCAGCAACTGGAGCGATTGTAGGATTGGGAACAGCAGCATTCGGAGCTTCTGATAATCTTGAAGATTTACAAAAGAAAGCTGAAAATTATAGAAATCAAACTCAAGAAGCAATTCAATCTGGAAAAGGTATCATAGATACAGTAAAAGCTTTAGGAAATTTAGATCCTAATTCTTTAGAGGCGTTCGATGCAAATCAAAAATTAGAAGAATATTTCGTTAAAATATCAGAAACAGGTCTAGATGAAAAATTTAGAGAAGCTGGATCTGATGTCGAAAAAATGACAGAAGCTATAAAAGCTTATGAAATGGAAAGAATGGCTGGCGCTAAGAGAGTTGCTGAATCGGCAAATAGAATGTCTAAAAAGGATTTATCTATTGAAGAATTGGGTAAAAAGGGAATTTTGAGAACAGAAAAAGCGGCAGTAACTAAATACGCTCAAAATCAAGGTCTTGGCGGCGCTACTTCAAGTTATGTGGTGATGGAAGATGTGATAGCTAGCACAGGAGAAGCTGGAGAAGCTAATTTTAAAAAGATAGTTACTCAAAATAGTCAACTTTTTGCTGATTTAGAGAATGTTCAAAACCAGTTAGAAGGAAATTTTGCAGAATTTGCAACAGAATTTAAATCTCAATTTTCTGATTTGGTTTTTAATCAAGGAGAATTGTCTGATATGCTTAAAAAGTATAATGTTACTGGAGTAGACGCAAATGCTTTAGCTATTCAACTTCAAGAAGTAGCAAAAGATAATGGTGACTATGGAAAATTTATAGTTAATAATTTTGATAAAATTATTGAAGGTTTAGTAAGCGGAAAATATAAAACAGCAGCAGAAGCCGCTAAAGCTCAAAAAGAAATTGCACAAAGACAAGAAGGTGTTCGTCAAAAGCTATTTCAATATTCTCAGGCTATCGAACAAGCTATTGCAAATACAGCAATGCAGATTGAAAATTATGATTTTGAAAAGAGTTTTGGAAAACTAAATTTAGAAAAATCATCTCAATTAATTAATGATGGATTAGCCGCCATCTCTAAAAATATAGATAATGCTTTTAAAAATCAATTTGATTTATTAGTTGGAGAAACTGCAAATATTCAACAAAAGAAAATGTTGGATTTTGATGCTGCGAATTTTGAAAGGGGTTTTGAATTGCAAAAACAATCTAGAACTTTAGGCAGATCAAAAGAACTAGTCACTGTTCTTCAAGGAGCTTTAGAAGAAACCGCTGCTGGAAATATAGATCAAGTTGTAGAAGCTTTTCAAAAAACAGGAAAAGTTGACATCTCTACTATATCTGGTCTTAAAAAAGGAGAAGAATCAAAAAGAGCTATACAAGCTTTTAATTTAACTACAAGTTTAGAAGAAAAAGCGGCTAAAAATAAAGACGACAATGCGCGTAAAACTTTTATGGCCGAACAGGCTTATGCTAATAAATCTTTGGAATTAAAAACTGCTGTTGGAAAACTAGATTACGATCTTTCAGAAAGACGTTATAAAAATACTTTACGCGAAAAAGAATTAGTAGATAGCATTACTAATCAAAATAAACAGATTCAGATTAAAGGACAAGCTGAGATCGAAAGAAGTCGCATCGAAACAGAAAGTCCTTATTTCATGCTTGGAAGAGGGGAATTTGCTATTAGTGATGAAAAGAGAGCTAGAGAAGCGCAGAATACTCAAAAAGGTTTTGAGTTAGAAGCGAGACAAGCAATTGCTGATGCAGAAATAGCTAGAATACAAAGAGAAGTATTTGCCGATAATACTGATGCGACATTGCAAAATACAACAGCTATAGAAGACTTGATTATGGCTATGACACAGGAAGGCGCTAAAAATTTTGAAACACAGACCAATAAAATTGCAGAGCTTGACAAGCAAATTCAAAATGTTGGATCAACTATATCTGATGAAGCAATGCAAAGAGATCCTTTAATTGTGCAAAAAGAGAGAAAAAAATTAGAAGAAGAAAAACAAAAAATTCTTTCTTCTTCTGAATACGCTTCTGGCAAAGCGGCTTCCGACTTAAGAAATAGGCAGATAGAAATGCAAGTCGCTAGACAAGAATTGCAAAACCGCAGAACTAAAGGAGGATCTTTTGGTTCAATGGATTTGTCTTCTATAAAAGATCCAGTTAATTATTTAAAAGAAAGAGCTTCAGAAGAAAGAAAGATTTTGCAGACTTTAGAAGATCAAAAGGAAAGTCTAGTTATTCAATCAGAAGAAGGAAATTTAACTCTTGAGCAATCTCAAAAGTTAAAAACTCTTGATGAACAAATAGCTAAACAAAGAAGCGTTGTCAATGATGTTGACAATGCAAACCTTTCTATACAAGAAAAAATAACAACAGAAAAAACTCGTCAAAATCAACTTGATAAAGATAGAGAAAAGAGGGGTAAATTTGGTACAGGAGTTTCTAAAGCTCTTGGAGACATAAGAACAGAAATTGATACTTTTGAAGAAAGGCTTGGAGGAACAACCGTAACCGCTTTCAGAGATGGTTTGGTTGGAGCCATGGATGCTGCAATAAACAGGACTGATGATCTTGGAAGTGCGTTGTTAGAAGTCGCTGGAGGATTCTTAAAGAGTATACAAAATGCAATGTTCCAACAAATTGCTAATCAGATAGTCAGTGGAGCAGGTTTTGCAATTGGTAAGCAAAAAGGTGGGGTCATACACGCTCAGGCTGGCATGTATATTAGCGATGCTGGAAGAACTGGTGACGTTAATCCAGCCATGCTTGAAGATGGAGAATATGTATTAAATAGAAAAACAGTTAAAGCTTTGGGTGGTCCAAAAGAAATAGATAAACTTAATTTTGGGATGTTTCCAAGATTTGGCGTTGGAGCTAGAAGATTTGCTAATGGTGGAAACACTGGAAGTATGCAAGCTGCTGCTTCAATGAATGAACCTTTTGCTGAATTAAGTGAGTTTGGAAAAGAAAATAATCCTGAATATCAAAAATATTTAGAAAGAATAAGAGCAGAACAAGCCAAAAAAGATGCAAAGAAAGCCCAAAGAAGCGCATTAATAAGATCTTTAATTGGTACAGCTTTGACAACTGGATTAATGATGGGTGTCGGTTCTTTAGCTAAAGGAATGGGTCCAAAAGGTGCAGGTGGAGCATCAGCACCTAAAGGTCCAGGAATTGATAAACCAGCTGATTTAGGATATGGAGTTGGATCATCAAGTACGACATCTTTAGCCATAGGAACTGGCGGTCAAACGGGTGGTTTATTTTCAGGAAAACGATTTGCAAATGGTGGTTATCTTCCTTATGGAAACAGATTAAACGATAGTATTCCAGCTTTACTAAGTGGCGGCGAATATATTGTTAATAGTAAAGCCGTTAGAAAGTATGGAGTTGGCGGACTAAATAGAATCAATTCTGGAGTCGCTAGATTCCAAGATGGAGGTTTGGTTGGTGACACAGCAAAAACAAACGCCAATACAGAATCTTCAACTTCCAATAATGTTAGCGTTAATATTACAGTTAATGCTACAGATGGTAAAGCTCAGAATGAACAGTCTTCTGCTGACGGAGGAGACGATAAAAACAGAGCTTTGGGTAACAAGATTAAAGAAGTTGTTCTACAAGTTATCACAAATGAGCAAAGAACTGGCGGCTTGTTGGATTCCACAAAGAAAAAATAACAAATGAAAAATAAAGCTCAAGCACAATATAATCAAAAAGTATTTTTGGAAGGAGTAAAACTAAAAGGTGTTACTTCTGTTGATGGATCGTATACTCATTCAGTTATGCCAATAAATGTGCTTGGTCAAGGAGCGATTAAAACTGTTATCGCCGATGTTCCACAGGCTGATTTTTCTATAAGTAGAAATATTGCTTTTGCTGATATCTTTAATCCTTTTACAGGAGTTGTGGAAAGGTTGCGAGGCTCTTTAAATTATGGAGATAAGATATTTGGATTTGAAGATGGTTATTTATCTTCTTATTCATATGATGTATCTTATGGAGACGTTCCGCAAACTAATATTGGTATAAAAGTTTATGGAGACATTGGAAGCGGAATGTATTTATCAAACTCTTCTAATCCTCAATTTGTAGGAATAGATGGAACATTGAATGCAACAGGTGATTATAATGATGCAGAAGATATACCAATATATCCTGCAAACATTGTTTTGTCTTGCAGAAACAGTAGTACAAATAGAGTTAAATCTTTTTCTTTCTCTAGTAATATAAATTACGATGTTATATATGGCGTAAATTCTATAAAGCCAATTCAGGTTTCTATAAAATATCCTATTGAAGTTATGGTGGATTTCACCCTTGAAGTGGATGATTACGAAACAAAAAGAATGACAGATATGTTAGTAACTGGTATTGCAGATCCATTTACAATCGATGTTTTTGGAACAGTTTTCGAAGATCAACCAATTTATACACAAACTTTTACTTTCAATGGTCCATTATTAACTCCTTTAGAGGCTGGCGATGGAACTCCTTTGTTATTTAATAGAAAGCCAGGTTTTAATAGTAATTTTGTAGGACCGATTCCAGAAAGTTCAGAATCTTATAATTATATTAAATTATTTAGTTTTTCTTATTCTCCAGATACTAGCAAGCTAGTTTCTGAACAAGTTTCAGCGTCTGCTGATGACGTAACCAATGTAAAATTAAGTTATATAACATATGTTAATAAAACTTCTCAGAACTCTGATATCTTTTTTAATCAATATAAAAATGATCAAATTATTTATCAATCTGCTGCACAAGCTTTTGAAGAACAAAACAAGTAATTTAAAAAAATAGAGTGTAAATTAATATATATATGGCAGAAACAATTCCAGATCTAGATCAAGTATCTTCGATACCTCAAAACGCTTTGTTTCTTTTGAGCTATTCGGGCGCAGCTTCTCAAGTTGTATCTTTTGAGGATTTGTCAAAAAACTTTAATTTTGTACAACCTGTTTCTGGAAATGACATGTTGTTTGGAATTCAAGATACGCCAGTAATACGAATAGTTAATAGTAATAGATATATTGCGATATCGCCAACTGGATCTTTTTCTCCATTGTCAGCGTTTCATATTAGTGGGGCTTCTGGAATTAATAATGTTTTCACTCTTCAGAATCATACTGGAGCAAGTGGCGCAATTAGATTTTATGATGAAACAGGTTCTTGGTATCTTTTAAAAGATGGATACAATAATTTTTCTATCAGCGGAGTATTTAGCACAAATATTCAAAACAATAGTCTTTTAATTTCAAATGATGGATCTATTTTAATTACGGATGGGTCTTTATATTCTTATGATACAGTAGATTCGGATGTTAATATTCAGTTTTCTGTAGCAACAGGCATAAGATTTAGTTTCGATGATAATACTAACGCTGGAGATATTACATTAAGTACTAGTGGAATTAATTTTGATTCTGATGTTTATATAGGATATAATACAGGAGCAAATACAATTACTGGAGCATTTTTTGGTCTTAGTGGTGCTGTATTCGTAGACAAAGATGATGCTACAGTAAGAGTTGGAAACACAAATAGAAACACAGACGCAAGACTAACGATTTCAAATGTTGTCGTTGACGGTTCTCCTTATAAAACATTATTGATAGAAGATGCTGGTGTTCCTAATTTATTTTTTAGAAATACAGGAACACTTCCAAATCTTACGGCTTCAATAATGTATAATCAGCCAGTCTCGCAATTACATTTTGCAAGAAACAAGACAGCGGCGACTGTTGATACCACTGATCCTGTAATTTTTGATTTGGCTAACGGAAGATTAGGATTAGGAGGAATAGATCCTACATATCCATTAGATGTTACTGGAACTTCTTCATTTTTATCTCGTTACCAAAGTTATTCTCAATCTGCATTTTCAAGAATGCAAAGTAATTATGCTACTTCAAGTGGTCCAGTTGATTATGTTGCAACTGCCTATGGATCAGGTGATTTTAACTCATTTATAATTGGATACGATTTTGATAAAGCTACAGTTGGTCCTTCTGGCCCAGCTTCTGGTCCAACAACAAGAGTAGGACAATTCTTCTTTCAAACTGGAAATGCTTCTAATGTTTATGACGCTTCAAGAAACATAGTCACCATTTCAGATCAAGGAGATATAAATAACAAAGGATTATATACTAGTGATGATAATTTTTGTTATGGTAAGTTTATTGATATTCATCGCGCATCGAATTTAACGGGCGGTGCAGTTTATTTAAATTTAGATAATATAGATTATGGATTCAACCAATCTGGAAGCGCAGCGTACCATGCTCTTTTTCCAGCTTCAGGGAGAATAATTGGCGTTGATTTTATTTGCCAATTAAATAGCGGAATATCTGATGGAACTGGATATTTAGTATTTAATAATTTTAGCGGAATGACGCTAAACAATGTTGGTGGAACAACATTTGTTAGTGGAATTTCTACTAGTGTTAATAAAAGATTTTTTCAAGTTTGGGATGCTTATTCTAATGATTACTACGATTCTCCAACTCTATCAAACCATTGTTATGTTTCTGGAGTTATATCTGGTCAAGGATTTTTAAATTTAAAAGCTAGAATAAATAACTTTTCAGTAGGAAATAAATTTAATAACTCAGTTACCAAATTAGCTTTTAATCGTTACGATTATGGAAGTTGGGTAGCCTATGCTTTAAGAAATGATGGTTCTGGCGGAACGGTCTTTACTCCTTTGACTGGAGCAATGAACATAACAACAATGGCAGAATATTTTTACGTTTCAGATACCGATTCAAGTGCTGGTTCTTACATTTCACAGTAATGGCTAAATTTTTAACATTTGAAACGACAGCGATAAGATTAAACGATTCTATTTTCCCTTCTAATTCAGCATCGTTTGGTCTTCAGGCTAATACTGTTCCTGTTTTTGATATTAATGGCAATCTTATTGATTACGCCCCAAATGGGCCTATTCAAGGAAAGTTTTCTACAGAGTTTTATTTGACAGGAGCGTTGCCAGACTTTCTAAAACTTGAGAATCAATCTGATGTTCCTATTTCGGTTTCTTTTAATAATTTTAATATTCCAAGTGCATTTTTGACTGATTTAAGTTTTAGTGTAGAACCTTATCAGCCAATTGCAGTTAGTACAAGTTTTGATTTTTATCACGGAATCAAGGCTTTGGATACAAATTTAAATGATGTTCATAATTTATTTAGTCCTGCTGATGGATCAACAAAAGTTAAAAATAAGTTGGCGACATTAAATGGTCTATCAAGTTATATAATAACTAATAATAGATCTTCTTATCCTGATAATTATGATGATTTTATTGTAAGCAATTTTAATTATTCTTTTACCGTAGAAAGACAGCCTCTTTTAAGAGTAAAACAAAGTATACCTTTAAGAGTAGCTTTGAGGCAGGTTAACGCTCAGTTTGGTGTGACTGCAAATAATATTGATGGAGTTTTAGATATTCATGGAAACGATGCGGTATTTAATGCTGTTTTAAAAGACGCGCAAAATCCTTCAGTTTATACTAATATGAGTTTGACAGGAATAATTGTGGACCAAAATTATGCGATCTCTGATTCTAGTTATGGAGTTGGATCTATAAAGATGATCCAAAACATAAGTAAAAAGAGAAATATAATTAATATACCTTTTGGAACTAATGATCCAGCAATTGTTGAAGTTTCAAAACCTATTATAAATATAAGTATTCCTACTCCTCCAGTAGGCCAAACAAATCCAAAGCCACCAATGCCGCCTCCACCTGAGCTTGTTCAACCAATTATTCCTCCTGCTCCTGAATTGGCTCCTGATTTAATTTGGTTTAATATATATGTTACACCATATGATTTGCCAAATGCTTGTTCAAATAAAAAACATATAATATCTCAAATAAAAATAGCAGCTGATTACAATTCAATAATAGATGGAAAACAATATATAATACAATCTAAAAATCTACAACAAACAGTAGAATATAATGATGTCTCCCTTGCGGCCAATAAAATCGCAAATAATCTGACAGTTCCAATCCTTTTTATGTGTTCTGTGGGAGTAAATCAAAATGTTTTAGATGCTAGTGCTTTAGATCCTTTGCCATTTCCGAATTTTGCAAATTCAGACGAATGTTCATATGAAGACGATCCTACTGTTCTAAATAAATTAGCCTTTCAAGCGAGAGGGACTAATTATATACATACAGAAGTGAATGGCGATTTTCAATGTTCTTTATTTGAAAGTCCAAGTATAGAAATTATATCGCCATCTTATACAAAAACATGTTATAGTCTAAAAGCGTATTGCACATGGAAATATTTGCTTGCGCGTATGAATTACGCTCGTAATAATGATGAGTTTATACCTGATAGCGAAAATATTTATTTAATAAATTTCCCATTTATTGCCAATGGTTCAAAAGTTTATGATGTTTTTACACCATGAAAGCGATTAACGATTATAGAATATTGATGCCAAACATTCCGTTTTACGAAACGGGAGTGACTTTTAATGAATTTGATGTTGTATATTATACTGGAATAAATCCCGGCACATACATAGATGACAAGGGAAACTCAAGAGTAGTCGCTGCGCCATTTACTACTGGATATTTTTATTGTAAAACTAATTTACCTTCTGGAGAAAACTTTTTCTTTAATCGTCCAGATGGAAACAATAGTGGTTATTATTGGACAAATAAATTTTTCTTTGTTCCTACTTATGGATCAAGCGTAAATTTTAAAGCTAATTTTTATGAAAATAAATTTCAAGATGATTATACTGTAATCATTGGTAAAAGTGAGAACGTGGTTCAAGTAGACGCGAAATTACAATTTAGTAATATAACAGATACTGAAGCAAAAGCTTTAAATCATTTTTATCAACAATCATTTGTAAAACCTGCCCAGTCTAGCGGTCAAGGATTGTTGCCGATTGAGACTGCTTTGTTTCCTCCGCATTCAAAAGTAAGACCTTATTATCTTAAAACTATAGATAATAATTTTGAAATGGTTGATTTAAATTCTGTCACTCTAAGCTTGGAATCTCCATTTGTTTCAATAACAGAATGGAAAGAAAAATTAATACCATACGGAGCATGTGATTTTGACAATAATAAACCATATTCTAAAGATGATTATGTTTTCTTGAATAATGCAGGATCAAAAAATGGATTTTATTATTTTAGCGGAGACGCTGGAGATGAACCTGTTGTAGGAATAAGTCCAGCAACTAGCAATTCGTTTTGGACTCAAAAATTTTATTTTCAGCCAGACAATGCACAGCAGCTTCAATTTAATTCTAATAGTTATAAAAACGATTTAGGAAATTTTTATTTATATCAGAACGACGGTATTAACTCAAATTCTTTTGATTTTTCTTTAACTTTTAATAACAGATCAGATAAACAAGCGAAAGCAATTTTACATTTCTTGGAAAACCATAATGGAATTGATCTTTTTGATTATGACATGTACACATTCTTTACTGGAACAAGATCTTTTTATTGTCCAGAATGGAGTCATACTTATAATTTCTTAGACAATAATTCTATAACCGCAAGATTCATTGAGTCTAAATTTTCTTTTGACAGAGTATTCGATTTTAAAACTTATTTAACTCCAACTGGTTTTGACTTTGGTTTTTTACCAGCAGGGTTTCAAACAAGTAGAGAATATGGTATTATAAATAGTGGATTAAGATATCCAGCTTCATATTCTATTTTAAATAAAGTAGAACAATCTACTCCAACAACAAATTTCTTTTATCACGATTCTTCAGAAAGTGCGACGATTGATGTAAGAGCGGGTAGTACGGGGTATTTTAATATAATATTTCAACACCCACAAAATAGAACAGGTCCAGATCAAATATATGGATATTTTAATGTGGGGCAATCCCAAGATAATTTTGGAACAGTTGGAAATGATTTTCAAATATATTATACAGGATCAAAAGTAAGTGCTGGATCGGCGGCTCCTTATAACTTCTTATCTGGAGTTCAAAACTGCGTAGCTTCGCCTGTTTTATATGAAAATAAATTAGCTCTTTTAACTCGTTGGACACTTCCTGAATCTGGATATTTCTTTACAGGATTTTCTGGAAGAATATCAATGAATAGTGGATTTTCTCCTCTTTTGTCTGTAACAGGAAAAAACGTAGCGATTCCATTAAATACTTCAAACTATTTATATGACGTTGGAACTCCAGGAATTACTACATATGAAATGCTTTTTACAGATTTAAGTTTTAATACAGATTATTATGTCACAATAAGTGGCATGAATGATACATATACTAATACCACTGGTCAAGCCGTTTTTGCAAGTGGAGTTAGTGAAATAAATTCTTGGCCTTCTTCAGATCCGGTTAAAGGTTATGAGGCAGTATTCAGTGGATTAACGACAGGTGTTTTAAATCAAATTGGATCTACGCCACCAAATTTAAGATTAACAAAGAAGATTGAAAGCAGGACAATTAAATCTCAAAAGTTTGATTATTTAGATGTTTATGATTACATTAAGAAAAACTTTACATATGCAGATAGGTTTGATTTTTATTCAGGAATAGTTTTAAACTTAGATAATGTGTTTATCGGTGCCGATAGTATATCTGATAATTATGATGTATACAATACAGGCTGCTGCATAATAACAGGAAATTATTCTAGTTTAAATAGTGGTTTAACTATTAATTTATTTAATAACTCAAATATCTATGCTAAAGGTGGAAGCACAAGTAAGTTATCGACAGATTCCGATCCAGTAAAAACAGGAAAAAATGCCTTGTATGTAAATTGTAGTGGCGATTTAAATCTTTATTTGGATAAAAGTTCTTATATTATAGCTGGAGGAGGAGCGGGTGATAATATTGGAATAAGAGACGTTCTTAATGTAACAAATAATAAATTTTCAACACTAAAAGAAGTTTTTAGACAATCTTCATTGTCAGCGTCTGGAATATTTGATATTCCAACAAATACCAAATACAATACACAAGATATAAATAATTTATTTGAAAATTTTAATCTTAGCGCTCAACAAATAATCAATAAAAGTTATACTTCTACGGTTGGGGCTTCTATTTTTTATGATTTCTTTGATCCAGCGGTTATTCCATCTGGATTAGTTTATGGAAGTCCAGCAACAGCTTTTGGTTCTGGATATTATACTGCTAATCTAGAATATACACAAGACGCAGAAGTAAATAAGCCTTCTGTTCCTTATGTATTGGCTAATCTTTTTAAAGTTCAAGGTTCTGTATATCCTTTAAAATCTTCTTAATTATGCCTTTTATACAAACTCAAAATTTAGTGGTAGAAAAAGAAATTCTTTCAGAAATAACTAAAAAAGAACAAGAGGAGAAACCTGAATTGTCTTCTTTGATAATATTGCAAGGTGGTCAGGGGGGATCTTTTGGAGAAAAAAGTTATAAACCTAAAGTTGTATTAGCTAAAGCCAACATAAATAGCTCAGAGCTATCTTTAGCGTCGGCAAGCATAACAAATCATACTACAACTGAAATAAAAAATGAAAACGATTGTGGATATGCTATAGATTTCAAAACTGACGTTTCTAATCAGTGTAATTTTACTATTGGACAGTACAATCCTTATGGAGATTTAGATATTTATAATAGATCTCTACTTTTACAATTTTCTGATGTTTTTACTGGAGGCGTTAGTAGTTCCACTATCTTAAATGATGGCAATAATGTTGGAAATTTTACATTTGTTTCTTCAGCTTCTTTAACTCCACAATTAGATTCAGAGTTAAATTTAAATAAATATTATCTTGAATTGAGAAATTCAGCCTCTGTGGCTGACGGTTTTTATTTAGAAAAATCGATTAATTTTGCAGATATTAATTCTAGTATTTATATTTTTTATGTAGCTCAAACAGATTTAGCAGATGGTTATGCCTCATACAACACTGGGCAAATATCTTATCAAAAAGATGATTTATCTACACAAATAACAGGAGGTTTTTACCATAATGAGTTTCAAGTTGGAGATAAAATTAACATATCTCATCCAAATAATTATTTTGGCATCAATGCTACAATAACTCAAAAAGATCCTTCAAATATTTATACATTATCTATAACAAAAGAAATAAATACACCTTCTTCTGCAAAAAATAGTTTGATTGTTTTTCCAGTCGGATCAAGCGCAACAATTCAAGATGTTGAATTAGATGGTTCGAATAAATTATCTATTACAACAGAACAGTCTTTGTCAAGTTTTACAGATTATAATACTGTTTTTTCAAATCCTTCATTCGGAACTAAATTTAATATAGGTAAAAAAATAACTATTGATCAAAAAGAAACTTTAAATAATGTAGGTTTCAGTACAGAAGGAAAGTTTTTATCAGAGCAGTTTGCATCTTTACCTATCGATGTTTCGTATAATAGAATAGGTAGTAGAAGTTATATGCAAGATCAGTATGGTACAGATGTTGTAAAAAATGAAATTAAAAATAAAACAAAGTTTGGTATTTTTTATCATGGAATAGAAAAAACGATTTCTAGAAATGAATCTAATACTAGCCAAGCGTCTACCACTTATAGTTGCGGATCAGAAATATCTTCTTTTATTTCCAATAATCAATTAAATCAAGATATTCTTAATATGTTGCAAGACAAAACAATTAAAATAATTTTAGGATCTCCTATAAAATATATAAATGGAGTTGCAAGGTGCTATTATTCCAATAAAATATATGAAGTTTTGGTATATACAGATTTAAAATCGTCGGATATACCTAAAGTTTTATCTTACCTTTCTAGAAAATATCAAGAAAAAATAACCTTTTCTTCGCCAGTAGAATTTCAATCTACTGATATGTATTATTCTATTACTGATAAAATTAATATAGTTGGTAAAATAAAGAAAACATCTACATAATATGGCAGATTTAATTTCAACTCAGTCTTTAATAGATTTAGATCCTGATTCTTTTGTAGATCTTTTTGAGATTTACATAGATGAATCTACTGGTATATTGCGATTTCATGCTGGTAAAAATTTTAATAAATATATAGTTTATAAAGGAAATCAATATACACCTGCTCCTATTGAGTATGGTGGATTTGAGTTTTCATCCGATGGAAAACAAAGCAGACCATCTATAAGATTGGCAAACATAAATGGTCTGATAACTAATGTAATTAAAAATAAAAATGATTTAGTCAATTCAAGATTAAAACGTTTAAAAGTATTCGTAAAGAATCTTGATGACGAAAACTTTTCAGATGGCAAAAATCCTTTTTTCGGATACAGAACAAAAAGAAATTCTGTGCAAGGGTATGGTCAGTCTTTCTTTGAAGAAAATTATATTATAAATCGTAAGACTACAGAGAATAAGTATATTATAGAATTTGAGCTTTCAAGTCCTTTAGATTTTGAGAATCAGTTTTTACCTAATAGAAAAATATCAGACAATCTATGTTCTTGGTCTTATAGAGGATGCGGATGCAACTATGGAAAGCTTCCTTGGAAAGATCAGTCTGGACAGCCTCAAACAATAACTTATACAGATTCTAATAATCAAGTAATCACAAAAACAGCAAGTGATATTTTTGGAGAAAAAGTTCCAAATTTAGGAATTCCATTTGCAGACGAAAATAATAAATTATTTTACTCTCCGCAAGGATATGGATTACAGATACCAAATCAAGCTTATAAAGCATTTTGGGATTCAACTAAAACTTACAATTCTGGTGAATTTGTTGTTTATGCGGATTCTGTAAATTACGATTTCTTTGGAAGCAAATTTCAATTTTCAGAAGACAATATTTCAATATCTGTATATGTTTGTATACTTACTAATATTAATAAAGATCCTAAATTAAATAAAGAGTTTTGGATAAAAGATTCTTGCTCTAAGAATATAAAGGGCTGCGCTTTTAGATGGAAAGGGCATAAAGATGGATTACCTTTTGGAGGATTTCCAGGAACAAGACCTTACAATTATCAAACTTAACAAAGCTTTAGAAGAGATTAAAACTTTTTTATTATCTAATTATCCATTTGAATCTGGAGGATTAGTAGATAAAGATTATAACATTTATAAATATACAAGTGATAATCCGAGTTGTCATAGATTTTTTCCTCCTAACGATTTCTTTCTTAAACTAATAAGAAAACAGTTTTTATTTTCTTTCCATAGCCACCTACATTTATTGAATCCATCTAAAGAGGATATCTTTTTTATTAAAAATTACGATATTCCTATTATAATATATAGTTTAAATTGGGATCGATTTTTAAGTGTAAATATTAAACATGAAACAAGTTATTTTACATGGCCTATTACAGAAGATAGCTTGTGCATCTTTCGAAGCAAAAGTTGATTCTTTTGATGAATTGATATCTTGCATATCGGCAAACTTCGATAACTTTGGAAAACAAATTAACAAACTAAGAGAAAAATTTGATGGTCTTTTGATTGTGGTTGATGGTTTTATTGTAGATAATGGTGCCGTTTTAAATCAAAAAATTAGAAATGCTAAAGTCATAGAATTGGTTCCAGTTCTTTCTTTGGCGGCTTTTGCTTCTTCTACAATTCTTTTTACAAGTATAACAGCAACAACTGTGGCTGGAAAAATAGGTGTCTTTCTTGTTAATACAATAATAATGTCTGTTATTTCTTTTGGTATAAGTTTTTTAATTAATAAATTATTGAGTCCGAAAAATCCAAAGCAAGTTCAAACATCTTCTTATATATTTTCTTCGAAAGAGAATGCGGCAAATAGAAATACTCCAATACCTGTTTCATATGGTAGGTTGAGAATAGGAACCCATGTTCTTAGCAGTGTGGGATTTAATTTTGATTTAAGTTATATATTAAATAATCAATCTCCTCAAATTCTTAATACTGGGACAACATCAGTTGGTCTTATAACAGCTTCAATAAAATGAAAAAAATTATATTACATGGACTATTAAAGAAAATGTTTTGTGATTCGTTTTTTGTTAAAGCGAATGCCTTAAAAGATATTTTTAAATGCATGGCAGCAAATACAAGGGATTATTCGGTTAAAATGAATAAACTTGTAAAAAAAGAATACGGTTTGGCTTTGGTTATTGATGGAGTTCTTTACCATGAAAATGAAACAGAACTAGATAATTTTATAAAACTAGCTTCTGAAATAGAAATTTTTATTTGTTCTGGATTTAATTTTATTGGAAGTTTAATTGGAGCAATTGTTGTTGCTGCTGGTAAATTAACTTGGGCTGGAGTAGGAAAGTTTATTTTATTTTTAGCTATTAGTATAGGAATAAGTTATTTAATTTCAATGCTTTTAAAGCCGGGAGATCCAAAACAAATTAAGACTTCTTCTTTTATATTTTCTGGAAAAGATAACGTGGCCGCAAGAAATACTCCAGTTCAATTAGGATATGGAAGATTAAAGGTAGGCACAAATGTTATAAATGCTGTGCTTTTTAATTTTGATTCGTCTTATAAAGCGACCGTAGAAAACACCTTTCAAACAGAAATCGGCGTAGGAAATTACTCATCAAAAATATGACAGAAAATTCTAGTTTAGATCAGTTTGGAACAAAGATGCTCGACTTCTTAAATAAGAAGGGTTCGTTTGCACCTTTCGCCTCCAATTCAAACAATGGAATCCTTGAATCCACAACAAAGTATTATGTTCAAGATTTGATAGGTGAAGGACCATTGGCTGGATTAGTTGATCCAGATGGTAATGAGCTTGTTCTTTTTGATGAGGGTCAAAATAATAGTGAAATATTTAAAGGCATTTATTTAAATGATTACGCAATAAAAAATCATTTAACTAATACTTACAACTATAATAGATTGGAAATTTTCTCAAGAGCGGGAACAGAATTTCAGTCTTACCTTTCTTCAGAAGGTAGTTCTATAGCAGATAGTTTTTTATTTTCTAATCCTGGGGTTTCTTATTCAATAGATAAAACTCTATATGGTCTCAATGAAAACGCAAATGCTATAACTTTTACATCGACACAAACGCATACTTCTAAATTAAGAGTAGTGAAGGGTTACGTTCCAAACGTCTCAAACACGACTCAATCAACTACAATAAGTAAAGAAGAGCAAAATTTTTTAAATTCTCCTTATGCTGGGGTTGCAAGATATCAGCAAAATTTTTATAGCAATACAAGTATACAAAGAACGCAGTCGCAACCTAGTGAAACATTTGATGTTTCAGCTTTTAGCGATTTTAATTTTCAAACATGCTTTGGAGCTTATCATGAAATAAAAGATATTAATACTGACTTTTTAATTCTTAGTTTAAAAATTCAAGCTTTGTACACTTTTGATAAAAAAGGAAATACTAAACCCAACACAACAAATTTTGGAATTAAAATTGGATACAAGTTAAGAGATGATTATGCTTGTTATATAGTTCATAGAGTAACTGGAATAGCTAGTTCGCCATATCAATTTGATTTATTTTTTGACGTTTCTGACTTTGATTTTACTCTTGGTCCATATATAAAAGTATTTAATTTAGATAAAAAAGTCGGCGCTACTGAAAACAAAGTTGGTCGAATAATCGGAGTTTCTTCTGTTACTGAGATTACGTCTTTAAAATTTAGATATCCAAATAGTTGTTACTTTTTAAGTGTTTTTGATGGAAGGGGTTTTACTCAGCCGCCAAATAGGCAATTCGATTTTAAGTTATTAAAAATTAAGGTTCCTGAAAATTATGATGCAGAATCTAAGACTTATGATGGATTTTGGAATGGTGAATTTGATTCTGTTTTAAGATGGACAGATAATCCAGCTTGGATACTGTATGATTTAATAACAAATTACAGATATGGGTTAGGAAAATTTTCATTCCAAGAAAGTTTAGCTGATAAATGGAGCATGTATAAAATCGCAAAATATTGCGACGAACTTGTTCCAACTGATAACGTATCTAGATATAAACCAGTAAAAATAGATTCTATAAGTAAAAACAGCATAACCGTAAGTTCAGATTCAGCTATAGACTTCAAAGTATATTTTCCTGTTGGATCTAAAATAGATTTAGTTAATTTAGGTTTTATAGAAAAAGATGAAGACGGTTTGACAAAAAATGTTTCTAAAAGTTTTAAAAAGATAATTGTTTCAGTTACGAAAATAAATAATACAAGCGCCACTATTCAATTAATAAATGAGTTCGGAATTCATAGAGCTTGTAGTTTATTTCCTTCTGTTAAAGAATTTTTAAAAACTAACACAAAGTTAGAAAATAGATATGCAAAATCTTTGAATGCTTTAATTACCGCTGTTTCTTCTCCAGCTAATGTTTCATCTAGCAATACAGTTGGAAGTCAAAACAATTCGGCATTAACGGGTTTTATTTCTTATATAAAATCTCAAGCATGTTTTTCAGATGAAGATTTAGCTAATTACACAACTGTTTCAGAAAATAAAGGAAAAGCAACTGCTGAATTTCAGGGATTTTTACCGCTCGTAGAACCAAGATTTAGAGCGAATATTTCATTAAATAGTGAAACAGATGTTATTAATCTATTAAATAACGTAGCTTCGGTGTTTAAGGGTCTCGTTTATTGGTCAAATAATTTTGTTAATTTTGATAGTGATAGGCCAAAATCTCCAGCGTACTTCTTTAATAATTCTAATGTAAAAGATGGTATCTTTCAGTATTCTAGTTCATCTAAAGATACGAGATATACAGTTGCAAAAATAACATATTCAGATGAAAAAAATAATTTTAAAGATCAAACTGTTTACGTCGAAGATCAGATTAACATAAGAAAATATGGTTATGTAGAAAAAGAAATTATTGGCTTTGGCGTTACATCTAAATCGCAAGCAAAAAGAATAGGTCAATGGTTTTTAGTGACAAATCAAGTAGAACAAGAGTTGGTAAGCTTTACTGCTGGTCCAGAAGCTTTATTATTATTACCGGGAAATGTGATATCCGTGGCTGACGAAATGAAGGTCAGCGGAAGAAAAGGCGGAAGAGTAGTTTCTGTTTCTGGATCAGATATTGTATTAGACGATAAATATGATTTTATAGGAGTTGGAGATACTATAGCATTCATAATTCCTAACTCATCAATATCTCCATCTACTTTAAATAAAGAATCAGAATTATCAAACTCTGGAATATCAGACGCTAGAATAGATGAGTTATCTTCTACTTATATTTATAAATTTACTGTAGCATCTACAGGTTTAGATGGTAACTTTAGAACTAAAATTGTATTGAATACATCAGGATTAACCGAAGAAGAGACATCTTTAATGCAAACAATTGGTGCTTCTACATTGTGGATATATGATTCTAAATCAGGTAGTTCACTAGCGTATTCAAAAAATTATCGTATTGTTTCTATAAAAGAAAAAACGCAAACAGAGTTTGAGATTGGGGCGGCAGAATACGAGATTACAAAGTTTAATTTTATTGAAAATAATAAAAATTTAGCTCCTTCAATCTTATTTTCTAGCGATCAGACAAACACAACAGAAATAATACCTAAAAATATTTTAGCGGATATAGATCCTATAGCCCGTGGTTATGTAAGCGATACTTCTAGAAATTTTGATATAAATGAAAAATATGATTATCTAATACCTTCTTTTGATTATTCAGATGATTCTTATTCTGGTTTAACAAATGTAGTAGAAATATTTAATAATCAAATTTATACATATGCTAAAGTATTGTCAGAGTCTGCACATGGACTTGTTGTGGAATATGTGCTAAATTCTAAAAAAATAGCTTATGTATGGAGAAAGGGAGATGCCAATTCAACAACAATAGCTTTACCGCAAACAGAAATGGATTTATCTTTTGAGTTTTTAAGAGTGTATATAATAGGTAATAGCGATAATTTCTTAATATAAAATGTTCAAAGAATCTACAGTTTATAGCAGTGGGCCATATAAAGTTACTAGTTTGAGTTCAAATTTGAACTCATCAATAGTAACAGATCAACAGGATTATGGTTTTTCTACTGATGTTGACATGCTTTTTGCATATGTAGATAGTCAAATAATAAATTTACAATGGGATATTCTTGACCCAGTAACAAATCAATCGGCCAATCTTAATGATGGAATTTTTAATTATTTTACGGTTTCAATATTAGACAAGAATAATGAAATTGTTTCTGTTTTAAATTCTTCTCTTAAAGATAAGTTTTATTCTTTTGATGTGGGAGTTTTGCCTTCTTTTTCTCAATCTATATATAAAGATGTCAATTTTCTAAGAGATTGTAAAATACAAATAACTTCTTTTACAGTAGATGGTCTTTCTTCTAGTGGTGTTTTTGTATTTAATTTTAAATTTTCAACTTTTGAAAATGTAGAAGCTTCTACAAGTGATAGTATTTTTGTTAATTACGAATTAACTAACAAACAGTATTCAACACAAGTATTTTTGCAAAAAAGTCCTTCTTATTCTTTTGAATATATAGAAGATCAAAGTGCGGGATTCCCTGCTTCTTCTATTTCTTATTCACCAGATTATTCTGAAAAGAAATTTTATCGTTTAGTTTCTCAAGACTTTTATAATACTGGTACTGCTTATAATATTGGTTTAATTAAATTAGATATATTAAATCAAAATAGTTTTGATATAAAGCCTCAGAATATAAGCGGCGCTTTATCGATAAACTACGATCCAATTTCTTATACTTTTGATAGAAGATTGTTTATTAAATGGGCGCGAAATTCATCTAATGTGCCATTGAATTATGAAATACAATTGCTTAAGAGTGGAGATTCAAGTGCATCAGATGTATTTTATTATAATTCTCCAAAGATAGATAGCATAGATGCTATAGTTCAAGGTACTGGAGATAACCAATTATCTTTTTCTCAGCAAGGAATAAATGCTTTTTATTCTGGAACGTCTTATGAGTCTATATTTTCTCCGTCGGGAGCAAGCGGTATTCAGTGGAAACCTCACACAATAATTTTAGATTCAAGAGGAGCATTTCCTGAAGGAGTTTTTGCTTCGTCTACTATAGATAATATTTATAGTATATCTTTTGATTCTGGATCTTTAAACTCTAAAGATCTTTATCTAGTTTATTATTATGACGAAAATACTAATTCTTTCATTTATTATCCTAACGAAGGTTCGTATAGTTCGGGATTGTATAGTGGTCAATTAGTTACATCTACAAGTGGAATCAATTATCTTAATAATTATACGGGAGCTTTAGTTGCGGAAAGAGTTGATTTGAATTACCCAAGCGGATCGATAGTTGTTTCTCCATATGAGCCATCTTTCTATATTCCATTCTTTGTTTCTGAAAATTATCAGGTAAGAGTAAGAGGGGTATTATCTGATAATGATTATACAGATTTTTCTAATCTAATATCATTTTCTAAAGATACTATTGATGAGCAAACTTTAATTGTCCATGATCCAAGCAGTGGTATTGGAAACGGAACATCATTAATAGAATGTTTTACTCAAGCTTCTCATGGTTTTACAACTGGAAATTTGCTTCGTTTTGATGGTACTACTTGGTATAAAGCTATAGCAGACTCTGCTGAAAATGCAGAAGTTATGGGAATGGTGCAAACAGTTGATGGCAATGAATTTTGTATAGTTTATAATGGAAAAATAGATAATTTAACTGGTTTAACTGCTGGTGAGACTTATTTTTTATCTCCTTATATATCAGGAGAATATACACCCGATGAAACAGATATTGTTGGTGAAGTTTCTAAACCTGTTTTAATAGCTCTTTCATCAACTGAAGGAAATTATTTAAATTATCGTGGCGCAGTAATTTCTCCATCTGCGCCAGATGCCGAATTAGTAATTACAGTTAGCGAAATAAGTGGATCTACAGTTTCAAATGTAATAACAGGAGTAAATAAATTAAGATTTGATACTGATGCTGGTTTTGAAGTTACAGATTTAACTTCTGGAGCAGTTAAAATATCAATGAATTCCACGTTTAAAACGTGGGAAGTTTCAGGACAGCAAAACTTAGTTGCACAAGGATTAGATACTATAGAATTTGTAGCTGGAACAGGAATACAAATTACTACAGATCCATATTCTATTCCGAAATCTATAAGATTTGATTTTACAGGATCATTTGCTTCTTCTGGAAGCTCAGGCAGTTCTGGGAGTAGCGGTTCTTCTGGAACAAGTGGATCTTCTGGAAGCAGTGGATCTTCTGGAAGCAGTGGATCTTCTGGAAAGAACGGATCTTCTGGAACCAGCGGATCTTCTGGAAAAAGCGGAACTTCTGGAACTAGTGGCTCAAGTGGTTCTAGTGGAAGTTCTGGAAGCACAGGAAGCGCAGGAACTAGTGGCACCAGTGGATCTAGCGGAATAAGC
>Ga0208487_1000023_pt1 | contig 35653 bp, 65 predicted proteins | sample LakMenEpi21Sep12_FD_150723 | JGI IMG/M metagenome (GOLD analysis project Ga0208487, IMG submission 150723) | Freshwater microbial communities from Lake Mendota, WI - 21SEP2012 deep hole epilimnion (SPAdes) | ecosystem: Environmental > Aquatic > Freshwater > Lake > Epilimnion/Euphotic zone ...
ACAGGGAAGCTATTTCGCTGGTAGGTCGGCAAGATGTCGAGGAGTCCTCATAAGGCTTTAAAGGTTGGTTTGATTCCAACTATCAGCACCAGGTTTGATCTAGATACACAGCCTTTATGGAGTGTCGTAATACTAGACAACATTCGTCCCAAGGCGTGAGGGACAGCGAGTTTTGCGGGCGGGAGGTATAGTATCTCGCTGGTCTCATAAACCAGTAGAAGTTGGTGCAATTCCAACGCATCGCATCCAGTATAATCCGAGTGTAGCGCAGCCTGGTAGCGCATCTGGTTTGGGACCAGAGGGTCGCAAGTTCGAATCTTGCTACTCGGACCAATTCGCCCGCTTCGGCGTAGAAAAATAGAGCGCATGTAGGACCGAGTGCAGACAGGACACAATTTGAGCCATACTGCGAAAGTGCACTAGTAGCAGGAAGGCGGACGAGTCTTCGGTCCAGGGAATTTTGGGGGATTAGCTCAGCTGGGAGAGCAACGCTTTTACACGGCGAAGGTCGGCAGTTCAATCCTGTCATCCCCTACCATATGTTCCAGTAGGACGGTCATAGACGTATGGCTTAGTCTCTGGCAGGGTGCTGGTTAGCTCGTAACTATCACAGACCCGTAAGTTTATGCCCCAATAGCCCAATTGGTAGAGGCGTCGGTCTTAGGAACCGAAGGTTGGGAGTTCGAATCTCTCCTGGGGCACCATGCTTCTCTGGTGTAGCTGATGCGCACGCTCGTCTGAAGAACGAGAGGACTCTGTTTGATTCTGAGGGGAAGCACCATTATAGGTCAGTGACGTAATAGTAACCGTGGCGCTAACGCTGGGCGCTGTTGTCTATTATCCGGATAATGGATAACGTGTAGGTGCAACTCCTACCTGGCCTACCATATAATGCTCCTATATCCCAACTGGTAGAGGACGTTGACTCAAAATCATCGCTAGTGTCAGTTCGAATCTGACTAGGAGTACCATATTATGACTATCTTTGTTGTTAGTGATACGCACTTTGGTCATGCTAATATACTCAACTTCAAACAGGCAGATGGTTCTCCTGTTAGAAACTTTTCTTCTGTTGAAGAAATGGATGAGCATATGGTTGAACGTTGGAACAGTGTTGTTTCTGACTCTGACATTGTGTATCATCTAGGTGATGTTTATTTTGGTAAAGGTCATCAGCATCTTTACAGATTGAAAGGGCGTAAGCGTCTTATTCTTGGCAACCATGATAATGCTAAGAACGAACACATACAGAATGTCTTTCAAAAGATTATGGTCTGGAGAATGTTTCCGGAATACAATGCTACTCTGTCGCATATTCCATTGCATGTTTCTAGTCTGTATAAAACAAAGTATAATGTTCATGGACATGTGCATCGTAATAGTTTGCCCGATGAAGCATATAAGAATGTTTCCGTTGAGGTAATTGATTACACACCTGTTCCATTACTGGATTGTCTCGATAGCTCAACTGAATAGAGCATCGGTCTACGAAACCGAAGGCTACAGGTTTGAATCCTGTTCGGGACTCCATTAATGCCGAGACCGCCTGAGTGGACGGGCACCCGACTGTAAATCGGACGCTTATAGCACGGTAGGTTCGAACCCTACTCTCGGCACCATTTTTGTTCGGGGATAGTTTAATTGGTAGAACGGCAGATTTTGGTTCTGTCTATCAGGGTTCGAGTCCTTGTCCCCGATCCAGTTTGCTGGGATAGTGTAGTGGTAGCACACGAGTTTGTGGAGCTTGTAGTTCAGGATCGATACCTGGTCCCAGTACCATTGAGGTTGTTATGAAAGTTTATTGGACAGCAGTAAATACATTCAATGTAAATGAGAGTGATAATCATTCGCTCCAGTTTTTGAATTATTACGAACCGATGAAAACTTCGGAACTGTTTAATAAATTACCTTCGAACGATCTAAAACCGTTGGACAATTTTAAGTATTGTCCTAGTATGAAAAGAAGAATTCATAATTCGTATGAGTTAAGATTTCCTATTGATTACACTTTAAAATTTACTGACGATGGCGATGTCTATTCTGATATGTATGATCAGAAATTTTTTGATGATGTTGTTAGAGTTAGAATGGCAAAAGAGAGATTGATCTCTCTTAATTTATACTATTGGTTTATTCCAGAACAAAGCGTAGAGATTCAGACGACTCCTACGTATCTCGGCGATACCGAGTTTGGTAAAACAACCATTGGTATGCCAGGACAGTTTAATATATATGAATGGATTAGAAACATAGAGTTTGCCTTTTTCGTGAGGAACGGATATAATGAGGTAACTTTAAAACGTGGAGATCCTTATCTTAATGTAAAGTTTATGACCGATGAAAATGTAGAACTGGTAAAGTTCTATCCATCAGAGAAAATTTTACATTTGATGCAACGAAATTTGTCTGCAAGAAATAATAAATATCCTTTGATTAGTCCTTTAGAATATTATTATGACTTGTTTAGAAAATCAAAACTTAGAAAACAGTTTATGGAAGAGGTTTTAGATAATCTCTTAGAATGAATATTCCCTGGTAGCTCAGTGGTAGAGCAGGTCGCTGTTAACGACTTGGCCGGAGGTTCGAATCCTTCTCAGGGAGCCATTTTTAGGATGTTGTATGTCTGCCTTCATACATGATTATTGCAAGGTCTATCCCAATCATTTGGGAGAAGATATTTGCGATGAATTGATTGCGATGTTTAAATGGAAACCAGATCTTCATATCAGATATGATGATGACGGTTTTCCGAATATGACGCAGATGAATTTTAGTCGTCATAAACTAATACATCCTACACTACATCAGCATCTAGTTGAACGTGCATTCGATGGTATCGAGAGATATCGTAAGGAAGTTCCGGAGACTAGGTTCTGGCCAAAGAATTTCGCATTCGAAGAGTTTAGAATCAAACATTATTCGGATGGCAGAGAGTATCCTAACAGACAGTCAATAGATCGGTTCGATGAACATATCGATTCGAATGATCTTATTTCTGGCAAACGGTTTATGATTTTCTTTTGGTATCTAAACAGACCAGAGAGTGGCGGAAATACCTGTATAACGAATATCAATCTGCATTACGAACCAGCAAAAGGTAAGCTGTTAATGTTCCCTCCTTTCTGGATGTATCCGCATGCAGGCGAGGCAGTATTAAGAGGCGATAAGTATTTACTAAGTTCGTATATGCATTACAGCGAGTGATTATGACAACTGTTCCAATTTATAATTCTGTTGGCCAAGTAGTAGACAAACTAGAGATTGATGATGACCTGCAGCATGTAAATGGAAGAGTGTCGAAAGGTAAAGAGTATTATTACAAAGGCGCTGGTGCTCCATATCATGGCCAGTTTTTGGATAGTAATCCAATCGTAAATACTTACGGTTATGATGTTGTAGATTTCTCTGACGTTTTTTATATGGGACCATACGCTCGTAAGTGGGCGTTCAATAATAAGAGTGGTATCTTTCAAGAGAAATATCAGCCACAGTTTACAGACTTCATTGGCTCTTGTGGCGTAAAAGAATTATCTATTATTGAAAACTCAGAAGAATTTGATTTGTCTTCTGTTAAAGTTATCAAAGCAGTAAATTACGATAAAGATAATCAGCAATACTATTTTGTTTTAAATTATAAATGTGATAGGATTAAATATCTAGAACTGGGCGAACCAAGCTGTTTGTATATGTTACTAGAGTATATGATCAAGAACGATTGGAACTTTATCTGGGACAAGACTTCTATAGAGGATATCTCATACAATGGCCTTGTATCGGATGTGGGCGACATTTTTAAATCCGGAAACCTTGGTAATAAACTTGGTACCGTTTATTCTGTTCTTTATAGTCTTGGTAAGTTATCTCCTGATAAATACGCAGAGTTTCTCCGAGAATGTAAACTTGACCATAACTCAGATATGTATTACATTGATAACTCTATATCTTTGTTACATCGGTTTGGGGTTGATGTGAGAGCTCTTAATGTTGGAGACCGCATAGCAAATTATAAAAATGCTGTCCTTAACTATCTCGTTACTGGTAGGAATTGCGGCGATTGTTGTTATATAGAACTTGGCGATAAAATTAGAGAGCAGTATCTTTTTCAGACAAAAAGACAGTTACTTGTTGACTAGTAGGATAAATAGGGTATAATAGAATTATAGATTGGGATGGACGCCAGAAATAGTCTCGTGTAGATCAAAGGTTAATCTGCTATCTTATGGAGATGAAGATGAAAAAGATTGTTGCTATTGCCGCTGTTTTAGGTATACTTACTACTCCTGCTAATGCCTGGTATCGTGGCGGATGGGGCTATGGCGGAGGATGGGGTTACGGTGGTGCTGCCATTGCTGGTTTTGCTCTTGGTGGTCTCATTGGTGGTCTAGCTTCTGGTCCGTATTATCGTGGCGCTCCGTATCCATATTACTCGACTGGTCCAGGCTATGCGTATGGTCCCTATCCGGGAGTTCGCTATCAGTATTACTCTGGTCCGTCAGGATACTACTATGGATATTAAGAAGCTCGCTCTCGCTCTTATTCTCTTCGCTACTCCTGCTTATGCAGGTCAAGAGATCGATGTATGTAATGGTTGCACTATCACATACAAGACAACTCGAGTTGTTAAGAAGGTCGTAAGACCTGCTCCTGTTGTAGTTGCTCCAGCACCAGTTGTGCAGGTTATTCCTCCACAATACGTTCCCAATGGAGTTGGCATTGTCAGTAATCAAGTTTACATGATGCCAGTTACGCCAACGGTAGTTGTTCAGCAAGTTCCTGTTCAACCAGTTTGCACTTCATATCCTGATCCATGGGATACGCTGGGATATATTTTTGGTGATCCTATTATGATCACCGTGTGTCAATAACGCTGGTATAGCTCAGACGGTAGAGCAGTTGCCTTGTAAGCATCAGGTCGAGGGTTCGATTCCTTCTGCCAGCACCATTCAGGAATAGTTTAATCGGTAAAACCACGGACTCTGACTCCGTTAATCTTGGTTCGAGTCCAGGTTCCTGATCCAATCGAGGATATATTATGAATCATAAATTGAGCGCAATAATCAAAATTATTTGTTTCTTTGGACTGATGATAGTCGCTGGTTTTATTCTTTCTGATATAAATATGTTATCTCAATGATACAAGAAACTCATAAACGTACAGTAGTAAGAATGATTAGTTATCGTTTAACCGCATGGGTGTTTACGATATTCTGGACTTTCGTTTTTACTGGTGACATTGGCAAGTCTACAGGATTTGCTACAATACTTCATCTTCTTCTTAGTATAGATTATTATATTCATGAAAGGATTTGGTTGAAAATTAAATGGGGTTTGCGGGTGTAACTCAGGGGTAGAGTCACAGTCTTCCAAACTGTTGGTCGCCAGTTCGATTCTGGTCGCCCGCTCCAAATTTTAGGATCAGTTCAGCAATAACTACTTTTCTTTGAACGAAAAATGCAAGTTGATCCTGTTTTATTGTGGATGGATACAGCAAACCACTCGGAGTCGTAAGGCTCCTCCGATGTAAGAACTTTGGTTCTTACTGTTCAGAGAGTTTCTCCACTACGGTGAGAGAAAATATTGCTAGTGAGAATCATTAGATAGGGAGAGTTGAAGGATATACTCGTACGAGTTAATCGGTCTCTCCAGAACAATAATAAAAATTCCTTCAACCATCCAGTTTAGTTTTAGGATATTTTCAGCAAACACTTCGGTCGAAGCATCTGTATTATTACAGAAGATAATAGGTTCAAATCCTATCGTGGTTAATAGCCATGGAGCTAAAAAATATATCCTGTTGTATAAAGTTTTGGGATCAGTTCAGCATTCAACTGTTGCTCACAAACAAGCCAAGTTGATCCCGTTAGTTCTAGGATAACTACAGCAAACCATCGCTGAATAAGCACTCGACTTGTAATCGAAGAAAGATGTTATCCTGTTATTTTTGCTTGACTTCTAAGCAAAGTGTAGTATAATAGTAATATAGAGTTTTAGGATAGTTTCCGCAATGTTTTGCTTTTACACAGCCGTGGTCGTGGGTTCGAGCCCCACCTTCCCTATGGGGGAGTAGCTCAGTCGGTAGAGCACGTAAAATCTATCCTGTTAATTTTAGATTGAGTTCAGCAATCCAATGAAAATCAAACTGATAATTTGACTCAAAGTTCAATCTGTAGAAAAGGAAAGTGAAATGTCTACTTTTGTTAATGCCGTGAAGAATCAGGAAGCACGTACTGAAAATGGTATGAAGGCTCTGAAGTCAACTGCGTCTCCGCTAGTTGATCTATACTTCAACATTGGTGCTTCTCGTGGTAAGGATATCATCCCTGCTTTCGTAGCTGCATATGTTACCAACAAGGAACTTGCAACTCGTATTGCTCTATGGGCACGTGATGCTCGTGGTGGATCTGGTGAACGTAAGATCTTCCGTGATATTTTCCAGTACCTATGCGACAACGATCCTGCACTTGCTGCTCGTATCGTGCATAAGGTTCCGGAACTTGGTCGTTGGGATGATCTCCTAACTGCAAAGGGCGATGTCCGTAAGGAAGCGTTCGAGTTTATCCGTGAAGGATTGTCTAACCAGAATACTGCTGGTCTAGTTGCTAAGTGGATGCCTCGTAAGGGTGAAGTGGCTGCAGAGCTACGTGCATTCCTTGGTATGACTCCAAAGCAGTATCGTAAGACTTTGGTTAATCTAACCAACGTTGTTGAAACTCAGATGTGCGCAAAGCAGTGGGAAGAGATCGACTACAACAAGGTTCCTTCTCTTGCTGCTTCTCGTTACAAGAAGGCATTCAACAAGCACTCTGTAAAGTTTGCTGAGTATGTTCAGAAGCTCGTAAAGGGCGAAGCTGGCGTAAAGGTGAACGCTGGTGCTGTGTATCCTTACGATGTTCTAAAGGGTCTATGTTCATATCGTTGGTCAAACGACTATGATGCCACTGAACTTGGACATCTTCAGGCTCAGTGGGATGCTCTTCCTAACTTCGTTGGGGATGCCCGTATCCTACCTTTGGTTGACGTTTCTGGTTCAATGACCACTCCTGCTGGTGGATACAACTCAAAGAGTGGTACTACTTGCATTGACGTTGCTGTGTCTCTTGGTCTGTATCTTGCAGACAAGAACACTGGAGCGTTCAAGGATACCTTCTTGACTTTCAGCGACAACCCACAGTTGCTGCACCTAAACGGTAATATCGTTCAGAAGTGCCAGCAGATGGTTCAGTCTAAGTGGGCTATGTCTACTGATCTGCACCGTGCTCTGGATAAGGTTCTTGATGTAGCTAAGAAGGGTAATGTGCCTCAGGAAGAAATGCCTGACATGCTGCTTATTCTATCAGACATGCAGTTCAACCAGTGCACTCGTTTCGACGATAGCGCATTACAGATGATTGCTCGTAAGTATCAGGATGCTGGTTATGATCTACCAAAGATCGTGTTCTGGAATCTAAATGCTGCGTATGGTAATCAGCCTGTGAAGTATGATACTTCTGGAGTTGCTCTTGTTTCTGGATTCTCGCCAGCACTGGTGAAGGGTTTGGCTAACGTAGAGACCTTTACTCCCGAATCGATTATGCTCGACACTATCATGAACGAGCGTTATGATTACTAATGTAGAGGGGGATCTTCCCCCTCTTCTCTTTGTTCATATACCTAAGACTGGTGGCATCGCTATCAGGTCTCAACTTAGAGAACAACCATGGTTAAGAACATGGCATATCGGTCACGATCCTTATCATGTTCTCAAACTTAATAATAACATTACTCCAGAAGTCTTCAAGTTCTCTGTCGTAAGAAATCCCTTCACAAGAGCGTATAGTTATTATCATCATTTTTTGCGATTCAATCAAATACAAATATCTTTTAAAAACTTTTTGTCCATGATTATGGTAGGAGAAGTTACCGAGAAAACTCCTCTTATGAAATACGATCAATCTTTTTATATCTTTGAAGAAGATATAACAGAGATGGATAAGATCTACAGATACGAAGAGCTCTGGGAGCTCGAGGTAGATCTAAACATTCGTATACCAAAAATAAACGTTGGCTCTTATTCAAAAGAAGAGTATAATAATGATTATGATTCGGAAAGCGTGGATATGGTTCGAAAGATCTACGCCCGAGACTTTCGTAATCTAGGATACTCAGATGAGTTCTCGTGATAAGAAATATATGGACTTTGTCCGTAGACTAGCTACTTCCAATAATATGAAGATGAAACTGGCAGCGTGTCTCGTTCTTCGTAACGAGATTATCTCTGTCGGTTTCAACTCAGATAAATCCCATCCTCTGCAGAAAAGGTTCGCAAAGAATATCGATGCGATCTTTAAACACGCAGAGGTGGATTGTATTATCAAAGCATTGAAAGTTGTCGAAGAAGATGATCTAAAAGATGCCACCCTATATGTCTACCGTGTTAAGAAACAAAACAAGGGAGACACTGGGTGGGTAAGTGGACTGGCCGAACCTTGTCCGGGGTGCCAGAAAGCGATCGAACACTTTGGTATTAAGAGAACAGTATTCTCTCTCGAAGAAGAAAACGCCTACGGCTCTATGTAGGTTGTGTAAAGATCTCTAATACTCTATTAACATATTCCGCACGATCCTTTACAAATAGTTGTGGCTGCTCGTTGTCCACTGCTATTAGTATTGCGATCTGCGGGATTTTTATTTTATAGATCCATTCGAACATCATCGAGTAACAAGTTGTCTGGAGGAAGTAGGATTCAATCCACTCCTCCTTTTTTGTTTTACGACTTGTTTTGAAATCAATCACAGAAGGTATACCATTAAACTCTGCAATAAGATCGCAGCGCCCAGCAGTTCTCATGGCAACAGAATATAAAGGCAACTCGATACCAAGAATGTTATCGACGTGTTTGTCTAAGAGCGATTGAATACCTTTAAAAGAATCAATTCCAGAAGGCATAGCACCCCGAAGATAATTCTCTTCATTGAGGACATAACGCTCTGCGATGGAATGTACGGCGGTTCCACGACGAGCAGCTTGGACAGTAATCTTTTGAGCTTCTTCGTGACCGACACGTTTCTTCCACTCCATTAGTGCAGTTTTGTCTAGGGCTGAATCTAATACAGTAGTTACCGAACGAAACTTTTGTCCATTCGGTAACACATAATATCTTTTACCGTCAATAGTCTCAGTAGTAATATCTACTTCTGGGACTATATTATGTTTGAATATCTTTCGCAAATCCGTTTTCCATTCTATATTTCGCATCCATTCTATTAGTTATATATATCTTATTTCCAGACGCTTCTTTAACGGTTGAGATCCACTGAACTGCTACGGGGCCAATACCTCTGGCCATCCAATATCTGGCACCACCAACCTTAGATCCCCATGCTTGTTGATACACTAATGTGACGACGTCTTTATATGTTTCGCCGAATGCATTGGTCCACTTATCAATCTTTCTCTCATAAACGAAAGACTGTATACCATTTAGTAACTGTGGTGGCGAACAAGCAAAGAAGTCTGACCTAGGATTGTTCTCATATTCTTTACCAATCTCGCAATAGTTGCCCCACCATATAGGATTCTTATCTTGGAATACAATCTTGTTTCTGTTTCCAAAGATCTTAGTAAAGATACTTTCTTTATCAACGATATTATCGTCTCGCCATTCAGCAATACCATAACCAAGTTTGTAACGTAGATACCAAGTGTCTTTCCATTTCATATCCTTGTCATAATCGACATATAAAATAGACTGACTGCTCTGATCCCAAGCAAACCAAGAATGCATATCTGGCATTGTAGCAGTTAGATTGGTGTCTGGTTCTCTACCGACATCGATGTAATGGAACTTAGCAATCTTATCTATTGGCGGCGCTGGCCAATAGTCCCATGCTTTGATAATGTCTTTTGCTTCTGTCATGATAGGTTCTCCAAGAACTGATCTGTCGCCGCTTCCCAAGAGAATTTAGCTGCACGAGCAACAGCGTCCTCTGGTTTTAGTGTTTTGGCGACCAATATACCTTCTTCAAAATCCCAATCCATCAACGCACCTGACTTTTCGTCTATGATATATTCGTTGACATCATTTCTAAATGCTGCTACAGGTAATCCGCATGCCATTCCTTCTAACACCACTAAACCAAAAGTGTCTGTTAGAGAAGGCCAAGCAAACACGTCATGCTTTGGTAGTTCTGCAGCAATTTGTTTAGCGTTCATCTTACCGAGAAAGATAGCTTCTGGATATTTAGATTTGTATTCTTCTAATTGTGGTCCATCGCCAATAAGAGTTTTGCTGATTGACGGATTATTGATAGAAAGAAATGCTTCTAAATTTTTCTCGGCTGATATTCTACCGCAATATACAGCCGAGATATGTTCGGACTTTGGCTTTGGGTAAATTGGATGGAACAGTTTTGTATCAACGCCACGTGACCAAATCTTTAGATGTTTGATACCCAATTCTTTACAGTAATCAACCATACTGGGGGTTGTAACCATAACAGCACTGCTGTCTCTATGGAACCAACGAAAATACTCACCGCTAACTCTTGGTGAAATACCAGTATGTATCTTAACGTATTCCGGATACTTAGTGTGAAAGGAAGTTGTAAAAGACTTCTTGTATTTTTTACAGCTATATCTAGCGGCAAGACCTATGGCTCCTTCTGTTGAGATGTGAATCTTGTCAGCATTCTTTACTTCTTCATCAGCAATACCCATGGGCAAAACTGGCATAAAAATGCCAGTAGATGGTTGTAGTGGTATCGTTAGTTTATAGAGACCAGGATGAATCACCTTCACTACGTGACCTCGTGATTCGAGATGCTTGATCGTTGTCTTCAGCGTAGTGACAACGCCATTGATCTGCGGATCCCAAGCATCAGTAAAAATAGTAATATTCATTATAGTTTCCTTATGATCTCAAATTTACCATTGTAATGTTCAACAATGGCAGTGCAGGATTCCACCCAGTCACCGCAGTTTACGTATTCAATACCATCAATAGTAGATATATTAACAGAATGTATATGACCGCAAATAACCCCATCGACGCATCTCCTTTTGGCTGCATCGGCAACTACCTTTTCGTAGTCTCCAATGAAGTTTACTGCTTCTTTGACATTAGATTTCGCCCAAGCAGATAGAGAGAAACCATTTATGTTAAGAGCATTATAAACCCATTGTAAATAACGGTTTATGTCAATCATTCGATCATACATCCAGCCGCCAATATATGCTAACCATCTTGCGTTTTTAGTGACAAGGTCGAACTGATCGCCATGTATGACTAGATATTTTTTATTATTTTCTCCATGATGTATTACTTCGTTAACCAGTTTAATATTACCCATCTCGGTTCCCGAATATTCACGAAGGAACTCATCATGGTTACCTATGACAAAAATAACTTCAACAGATTTCTTTGACTGTTTTAAAAAGAATTGCACGACTTCGTTATGTTCTTGTGGCCAGTAAACGTTTTTGCGCATCATCCAGCCATCAATGATATCACCAACAAGATAATATCTGTCGGCTTCTGTTTCTTTTAAAAATTCTAATAACAATTTTGCGTTAGAGTGACGGGTTCCAAGGTGCACATCAGATATAAAGATCGAACGATAACTTTTCTTTTTATCTTTTGACACAACTCCTCCTACGTTATAATTCTCATCTTGTCTTTAAGGATGATGTATTCTTTAACAAGAGCAGAACGAACAATATCTTTGGCTTCGAATTCTACTAGATCAAAAGATTTCATAGAGCGAACCACTCTCATGAAGTCGGTTAGACCGCTCTTCTCGTGTTCTCTTGTGAAGTCTGACTGTCTGAAGTCTCCGCAGAATACTACCTTACAGTTGTGACCAATACGAGTAATAACAGAATCCAACTCGTGAAGAGTAGCATTCTGCATCTCATCAACAACGACAATACAATCGTTGAGTGTAATGCCTCTGATAAAAGAAGTAGAGATAAACTCAACTACGTTTCTCTTCTTTAGATACTCGTATGCATCACCTCTACCGAACAACTCGGTACAGATGGCATAGTAAGGCGCTTCATAAACTTTAGTCTTTTCTCTGTCACTACCAGGAAGGAATCCCATATCTCTAGTAGGAACAACAGATCTTACAATAACAACTTTCTTATAGATACATTCTGGATCGCTGAGGATCTGTTTCAAAGAAAGGTATAATGCCATAAAGGATTTACCAGTACCAGCAATACCATGTAGCATTAGATTTTTATCGTCATCAAAAGAATCAAATGCTAATTTCTGATTCTCTGTAAGAGGATGAAAATGTTTTAGATTAAAATTTAATTTCTCTTGGTAATTTTCCTTTGGTTCTTTACCTTGTTGACGAAGAAGTCTTTTTTCTTTGCGAGTTAATCGACGTGTTCTTGTTTCTTCTTCCATTTTTCCTCTACTAGAATGTGTTAATAGTGCTCCTCGAAATACCTTTTTGGTTTCCCTTCTTCATATGTTTAAGCAGATCACGGAAACCCTGATCGGGTTTACCCATGCCTCTGCCAGAATGGATCATAGGAGCGCCATTTACGAGTTGTGTTACATTTGGATTCTCTTCAAGGTAAACTTCAAGTGCACTGATGCTCATGAAGTCCTCATATTCTTCGCCAGTCTCATTATTTAAAAACTTATATGTAGGCATTAGCAAATACTCATTGTTGAGTTATTACAAGTAACCGTATATGGGGTAGTTGGAGGCGATACATTTGGACCATACCAAACAGGTGGCAAATTTATTCTATTTGGATATGGATTTTCTGGAGCAGAACTTGGATTAGGCTTCCAATCTTTAATGATTTCCTTTTGCCAATCAGGACCAAGTCCAGGATATGATGGAGTAACCTTATTAAAGACTGTTGCTAGATGATCTCTAATAGCTTTCCACTGCATATCGTTTGGTGGTGTGCCACTGTTTAATTCTGCAAAACCTTGCAGCCAATAACAAAACTGTAAAGGATCCATTGATTTAGTTTCCTGAATAACTTGTAGCATCTAGAACAGGTTTCTTTACTGAAGTAGAGTCCTTATACTTAGTCTTCATGGGAGTGTTCTTTCCCATGGTTCCAGTAACCATAGGTGCTCCATTGATAAGAAGTTCGACATGAGGATGATCGGCTAACTTCTGTTCCATCTCAGAGATAGAAATTAGCTCTTCCCATTCTTCTTCAGTCTGCGTATTGCGTAGCTTATAGATAGGCATTAGTCAGTTTCCTGATTCCAAATAAACTGGTAATCATCACCAGATTCATAATCTTCCTCGACAAGAGAAGAAATATCTTTTGTCTTTAGCGCACGTTGTTCACGCTTTGCCTTGCGCTTGTTCTCACGTTCACGAGGATCATCATGATACTCGTCACGGTCTGAATAATCATTCTTCTTGAACTTCTTTAATGCTGACTTACTCATTCTGCGATTAATCCTGGTAGTGCTTCTTTAACATGTCCGATTGTAATGCCAGGGAATGGCATCTTCTTGTCCTTGATTGCGACTAGAAGTTTTGCATCGAGAGGATCTACACGTTCAAGCATTTCAATGAACATCATCTCTCGCTTATTCTGGTTGAGGTCTGGATAGAAACCTTCTACGAAGTAACGTAGCTTTTCTGCTTCTCTGTGGAGCACATGCTGCTGATCAACTACTTCGGTTGGCTTATATGGAGGCTCGCCTTCTGGGAGAAGGAACTTAATAGATGGGTCAAACGCAGCTTGAAGAATAATTCTTAGTGCGAATGTATCATTAGCTTTTAGATTGTCTACTTTTTCTTGTGTCTTTTTTAGTTTAGATACACGATGTAAAAATTCATACATGCCGAGAACAGCCATTATTTTCTCCTTAGAACTCACTCAAGTGGTCAGTTAGATTTTTTAGTTTGTTTGCGATAAAGTAATTTAGTAGTTTACTGCGATCACGTCCTTCTTGAGCATTGTATTGTTCCATAACTTTCTCACGAATAGTATCTGGGGTAAAACTGAGATCAATAAGGTTAGCATTACGAGAATAATTTCGGGCAAGAGTAGTATCCATTTCTTCTAGGTCTGTGCCCATAATCTTTTCTAGCTTCTTTGCTGTCAGGGGTCGCTGGCGATCACCCACAACAAAAACATTATCAGGAGAAAGAACATTAGGAATACCATCTCCTGCATCTCCCTTTAGAATATGTTCGTGTAGATATCGTTCTGGATCATCATGTTTAATCCACTTCTTACGGGTGGGGTCATACTGTTCTACGTTGGCATAAACATGCAACTGAATGAAGTCCTTGTCACCAGAAAGAATTAGAATCTTCTCGCCAGTATTTAGTTCTGTACCGAATTTAGAGACAAGAGTTGCGATAATATCGTCAGCCTCTGCGGACTCTACATCAAGAACTCGGTAGGGGAAATACTCTTTTAGCTCTGCACGAATCTTATTCATGCATTCGAAAATGCTCTTCCAATTAAGCTCAGAAGCCTCAATATTCTTTTTACGATTAGCTTTATAGTAAGGGAAGCGCTGCTTACGCCAGTAGTTGGTATTGTCGCAAGCGATAACCATCTCGCCATATTCGTCGCCGAACTTTACCTTATAAGAACGGAGAGAGTTTAAGATCATATGGCGAACCATATTTTCTTCTACTTGAGCATTGGTATGATTACCAAGCTGCATGAGTAGATTGGATAACATAACCTGATTCAAGTCAACAATAATCACAAATCACCTATTCGGTTTCAGTTTCTGTTTCTTCTGGTTCAGTTAGATCTAATTCTAGATAATCCACAATCTTATAAGAACCTTCTTCGGTTAATTTATCTTCGAAGATATTCTCGATGATTGTTTGGAACGGATGGTAGATACCATAATACTTACACATAACTGCTCTTAATGCTTCAACAATAAAAGCGCCATCCCTTACATCCTCGTCTTCATCGTCGGTCATTCCAAAACCTGCGATGTCTAACTGGTTGAAAAGGATTGGCGCCATATTAAGAATTGTCTCTTGAATGTGATAATGTTTCATCATCTCGAGATTGTTATGAATATGTTCTACAGTCTCCGCTGCCATAACAATCTTCTTGTTAGACTTTGGAAAAGATATAACGTTGTTCGAACTATCAGACAAATTATAATACCTTATCTTGACTAAAATGTCAACAGTATTTATTAATTAGTATAGACCATATGAGATCCAGACCCGTAGAACTCGAAGTCATAGATCCTACAATCTTTGTGTTTGGTAGAGATCGCTCCCTCAACCTTTGTTCTACTTTTTTCTGGAACGTAGAAGATAAAGAATCCTCCACCACCAGCACCGAGTAGCTTACCACCAAGAGCGCCTGCATCTATAGCTGTCTGATAGATCTCGTCGAAATAGTCCTGCGTAATTTCTTCACAGACACCCTTCTTATCAATCCAAGACTCGTGTAACAGTCTACCGAAGTCATCGATCTTTCCCTTGTGGATTAAGTTCAATGCTTCGAATGCTTTATCCTTTGATCGTTTAACCTTGTTGAACTTATCTGCATCTAGCATCGCCTTCTGTTGCTTCTGTAGAATGTTATTAGCATTTCTACTTCTGCCAGAATAAACAAGCATTAGATTCTTTTCAAGAGCCATTACATTAGGATTGGTTAGTCTAAGTTCTTCAACTTCTACTTCACCATTCTTACGGAAACGGAATAGATTAAACCCACCCCAAGCTGCAGCGTACTGATCCTGCTTACCAACAGGATAGCCACACCTTTCCATTTCTATCTGACATGCAATGTCGGCAACATATTTACGTGTGCTGTTATCGTATTTTGTGGTAGATAATGCTTTAACAAGACCCACTGTAAAAGCAGAAGAGCTACCAAGGCCAGAACCCTTAGTAACAATATCAGATATTGAAGCAACGGTCATCTCCTTTTTGATGTCATAATACTTCAAAGTCTCACGAGTGATTGCATGCTGCATCTGTTCGATATCATGTTGCTCTTCAACGTCATCATACATACAACGCACTCCCATATGTGGAACCTTATGAGCAAATACGTAAATGAATTTGTTGATGGTGACGGAGAGAGCAGCGCCGTCCTCCTGTTCATAGAAGGACGGCATATCACTTCCTCCACTAAAGAACGATACACGTAGCGGAGTCTTTGTTAGAATCATTTCATTATGCCTTGTAAGTAAACATTTCCTTTGGAAACTTTCTTGATTCCTCGTCGGGATAATGAGCAAGTAGCTTTTCTAGATTTGCTTGCCAACGAGTCTTAACATAATCGATATTGTAACGGCTGTCAACAAAGATTTTGTTAAAGCGAATCATCTTGTCGTGGTTCTTTGTTCTAACAAAATCAATAGCAGCGTTTAGATTACCAGCAAAGGCAGCTGCATGATTATTAATGTTAGTAAGATCACCCTGGAACATTACGTTTAACCCACCGGAAGATTCCGGTAGAGCGCCAAGATTAGGATGAACACAAACCAAACCAGCGGACATAGCTTCGAGCATGGCTCGGCAGGATGTCTCTGTCCAAATAGAGGGGTAAGCGAAGATATGAGACTTGTTAAGGTGCTCTTTGAGTTGTTCATTCGGAACGAATCCATGATATGTCATTTGTGGATGATTACGAATCTCGTCGTACAACGGTTCGAACTGCTTGTCAGCATCATCCCAACCATAAATCTTAAACGAAGAGAATACATCAAGGTGAATATCTGGATGCTTCTCTGCTAGCTCCTTGAATACATGAACAAGAATATCAAGACCACGTTGTGGAGTTGATGTGTATACTAAACGAATCTTGTCGTCTGGCTTATCAAAACAAGTTTCAGGAGCAGGAACAATACCTGATTCTAGAATTAGAGAATTCTGATCATAAGGTAGTCCATGCACTAACTGATAGCGTTGATACTGCCAGTTAGAAATAAAGATAAACTTATGAAACTTAGAACGCCAATTAGCGTCACGGAACTTAGCAGACTCTGGATCTTCTGGAAGATCATGACACCAGAATAAACGAATCTTGCTTTCGTCTAGATCACGAGGACGTGAACAGATAATCTGGAAATTCTCGAGCAAATCTTCTGGTAGAATCTCTGCCAACTTACGCTTGGCAATCTCTGTACCACCAAACGCCTTTTCGGAAATTTCGTTTTCTTCAAACCCCTTCATTATACTTCAATCCTATATCCAGATGCAACAGCATCATTATAAAACATTTCAACAGTTTCCTGAGAAAACTTTGTTAGATCTTTACCTTGTAGGTTTAACTTCTTGATCTGATCATGAAGCATGGTAATGATATCACAACCAGCAGCTTCTGCCATCTGCAGATGATAGATTTCTCTACAAGAAGCCCAAAGGAACTTAATCTTATCGAACTCTGCTGGCTTGTTGTTTGATTCACCAATACACTGCTTAGTCCAAGTAATAGGATTGCGTAGAGTATCAGCAACACGGCCAGAGAAAATAGAGATAATAACGGGAACATCTGGGTTAGTAATGTTCTCTATAATATTGTGAGTTTGGTTAGGAGTAAAGACCGCAGTAACGTTTACCTTTACGCCTTCTTCGTTAAGCAATCTAATTAAACCATAATTTGGTTCGCCCTTTGTATTCATAACTGGAATCTTTACGAACACATCGTAGTTACATTCTGCTCCCCACGAAGCAATCTTTTTTGCCTGTAGATACATATTATTTGTATCGTCAGCGAATACTTCAAGAGAGATATTAGTTCCTGGGCGCTTTTCAGCAAGAGAACGAATTGTATTCTTTGCGAATAATTCATAGTCTGTAATACCAGCTTGCTTCATTAGTGTTGGGTTAGTAGTAAATCCTGTAACTCTTGGATTCTCAGCAGCCTTCATAATACCATCAAAGTCTGCACCGTCTGCATAAATCTCAATCATTGTCCACCTACATTTTGTTGAATAATTGTTACTGCTTCAAGAAGGTTTTTGGCATAGAAATCTGGAGTAATATGCAAATATTCTTGAGGCGCATTGTATATATCACCAAGGTATATAGTCTTGACGCCAGCACGATTTCCTGCAACAACGTCACGCCATGTATCACCAATCATCCAGCTACGTTCCTTACTTACCATCCATTCTTTGATGATCTTATTCAACATACCAGGATTAGGTTTATACTCTTCAGTACCACGTGTTCTTGCTGCCTGAATTGTATCAACCTTTAAGTCGTTCTTTAAACAATCATGAATGACATTCATAGTTTCTTCGGTTGTGTATCCATCATCAACGTCTGGCTGATTGGTCACAACGTGTAGAGAAAATCCAAGAGATCTCAATCCCTTAATTGCTTCCTCTACACCATTGATGTAATTGAACTCAGAGAAATACCAAGGACAAACGTGCTTTGGATTATCTCTACCATGGACTAGCTCGTTGAGCGTGCCATCACGATCAAGGAATACTGCTTTTACCATTTGGTTTTGTTCTTCTGTAGGACAGGATTAGAAACTAAGCAATGCCAGACTACGCCCTGGAATGCTTCGGAGTGAGGAGTAACTCTATCAGGAGATAGTTGCGGGACAACTACAACAATGTCACCATTCTTAGCAGCATAACCATCTTTCTTACCAACAATACCGAATACCTTCGCACCGTATTCTTTTGCTAGATCAATGGCATTAACTAGACCAACTGATACATTCTTCTCTTTATTACCACCGCCTACTGATAAGACGAACAGCGCATCACGTGAAGAAAAATTGCTGACTTTGAGGTATTCTGTAAAGATGGTGTCGAAGCCCTCATCGTTAGTCCTTGCGGTAAGTTCCGACACGTTGTCTGTTGGAGAGTATGATTCGATTCCGCATAGTTTACGTAGATCATTAACCATATGGGAAGCGTTGCCAGCGCTACCACCAACGCCAAGAACAAACACACGACCAGCATGCGCACCGACATCTGCAACAGCTTTAGCCAGCTTATCAATTTTGTTCTTATCGATTGCATTTGCGATGTCTACTACTTCGTTAAAATATTGATCACTAAATGTCATTATGCCTCACTTATAAATTCTAAACGCCACGCTTTCTGCATGAGCTCTACCGAGCACTTCATACTTATACTTAGTCTTTTCTAAGAATTCATTCCATGCTTTCCATTCATGATGCTGATAATTATTATATATGATAAATTCGTCAAAGACAATAACAGAACCATCTTGGAACTTCTTTTCGAACTTATCAAGAACATATTTTGCAGAAGAATAGATATCGCAATCAACATGCATGAATGCAACTTTTTCTTCTTTGTGTTGTTTGATAAATCCTGGAACAGTTTTCTTGAATAGACCTTCTACGATTACTACATTCTCTGGTAGGTCTGATGGTTTCTCACAAGAAAAATGCCCAGCGTTGTAACCGTTAGTCCAATCTTCTGGCAAACCTTGGAACCAATCAAATCCATACACAGTTCTGTCTGGTAATGTTGATGCAATTCTTTTGATAGTTCCGCCTGTAGCTACACCAAACTCTAGAACCAAACCATCAAGGTTCTGAGCTTGTTGTGCGAAATATTCAAGATGGATTATTGGAGCGTTTAGACAACTCTCTAGCATATACTTTGCCTCTTAAATTTGATGAAGAATAATAGTGTTTGCGATCAATATATACGACTTCAATCTCTCGCTGTCTGCAGACATCAGCGGCATATACGAATTGTCCCTTATATTCTTCGCCAAGGAATCTCTTTTTAACGTCCAGGATACTTAGCATATTTGCTAAATCCTCTTCTGTGTCGTAGGGAATGATCTGGTCTACGAACCGACAAGCAGATAACTGCGCATATCTTTCAAAAAGAGATTGAACTGGCTTGTTCTTTGTATCTGGACGGTCGATCGTTGGGTCAGACTGCAACCCAACGATTAGATGATCACACTGCGCTCGACATACCTCGAGCATTGTAACATGGCCAGCATGCATCAGATCAAACGTTCCGAATGTAATACCATTATTAGGACGCCACTTTTCTGCATGGTTATAACAAGGTTCTGCCATAGGATAAGTTGAACGAACGTTAAGCATTAATCCCTCACAACATAATAATTGTTATCACCATCCCACTGCTTCATCTGCTCTGAACCAAGTGGAATCTTTGTCATGTTCTTATCTTTGAAGAAGTTAGTAAAATATTCGTCATTTACCTTCTGTCCAAAGATTTCAGACTGTGCCATGATTAGCCAGTTCTTTGACTGGTCGATCTTTGGCATTAGCTGCGCACGATATTCGAGTGGCGTTTCTGATAGAGACCAAGTAGCAATTACAAGATCAGCATGAGAGACGTTGTCGTCTTCGAAAGACCACTTTGGAGTAATGCCCTGCTTACCAAGATAGAATTCCTGAATTGGCTGAGTCTCTGGAATATCAACGATAGTATATTCGCCCTCGAAACCAAGGTCGTGGATTAGTGAACACATGTCACCATAGCCAGCACCAATTTCAACAATTGACTTGATAGAACGTAGCTTCTCCTTACCGAACCCAGTAATCATAAGATGACCAAGGTTCTGGATACGCTGCGTTGATGTATCAAAATCATTAGTTGGGCGAAGTGCTTCTGCCATACCTTCTGGAATACCAATCCAGTTTTCTAGCAGAGCATTATAGATTTCTTCGTCACGATAAGCATGATAGAATGCTTCGCCAAAGAAACGAGATGTTCTGTACTGTGTTACAAGAGGAACGTTGTGGATACTAGCCCACAAACGAAAACGATTGAGCGGGAGTGTAGCACAATCATGCTTGAACACTTCCCGCATCGTTGGCCAATAATCTGACCCGTTTACCGCTTTAGCTTCACGCTGCTTCACAGACCATTCTGAATTCGGATCAAAGTCCGACCAAATAATATTCATTACCAAACTCCAATTATGTTATGCTTGTCTTTCTAGATATGTAGTATTTGATCTAGTAGGTAGGAAATAGTCATCAACAAGTTGAGCAACTACGTTTTTATCAAAAGGCTTGCACGAAAAGACGTCTAGGTACATATCACCTGAATCGTCGCAGAAATGTGCACAAATGTTACTTGTTTCGATTAGCTGGACAAGAGTATATCCAGACTTATTACCGTCGCCAAAGTGAACGATCTGTGGTTCGCCATAAGCAACCATGTCAATCTTCTCAACTAGATCGGTAACGAATTCGTAAATTGTTGCTGGACTTGTTACTGCTGCTCTATCGCAATCGCCCGCATTGATGATTAGGTGATAACCCCAGTAGGTCTTTTCGTTCATTCTTGACTCCTAAAAATATTGATATGGATCTAAAACTTGAACATATTCAATAGAGTCGATACGGAATGAACGCCATCCACCCTTCATCACGTCCCATACAGCAAGAACTTCTTTGTTCTCGTCATGGAATTTCTTTACGTCTTTTTCTTCTTCGACATATGTCGGAGGAAGTAGACCTGGCATGAGAGTGCAACGCATCTCTCGCTTTTCGCCATTAACCTTTGTGAAATAAACTGCAACAACATTCTTGCGTAGGTCTTCTAGCAGAGTGTCACGATCGTAGGTAGCCATAATTTATGCTCCGTGGTAATTATTTTCCAATAGAACCTTGCGAGTGTCTGAAGTTTCTTCAACAAGATGCTGCTTTAGCTGCTCATATCCGCCGATGTTAAAACCATCAACGACTACGACAGGAAAAGTCTTAGCTTCTGGAAACTTTGATAGTAGAATCTCACGAGTAAAGTCTTCGTCTAACTTATACTCAATGAAATCTTTACCGTGTGTGCGTAGGATTTGCTTTGCTTGATCGCAATGCACACAATTAGTCTTTGAATAAATCTCAATGGCCATTAAAGTAATCCTCCCAATACAAATTGACATCAGCAGGGTTATACGGATTATAGCCCAGCAAAATCATGTCCGTCTCAACCATAAATTCTAGATCACTGCTCATATTCATGACAACCTCCAAGTTAGATCAGAACATTATAACTTATTTTTTAGTGGAAAGCAATATTTATTTTAGCGAGAGCTCTTGATCTTGGACGCCCTTATCATAGGCATTCATCTTATCCAGATATCCTCTGTTACGTAGCTCTTTGAATACTAGGTTCTCTCTGGAATATTCACCATACTGCTGGATGCCAGCGGCTCGCATGTTCTTTAGTTTTGTTTTCAAAACATTGACTGCACCCTCGCCCATCTTATTTTTGATTAGATGGTCAATGGCGTGCATATAGTGCTTAACCTTCTGTTTAAGAAGGTGATCGTTCTGATAATCGTAGTCGCACTTACCAGGTTTCTTTAACCATTCATCGTTTTTAAGAGAATAGACGCCCTGATCTTTCGGATATTTAATACTATTATCTTGAGCGTAAGGTTCTAGCGGATATCCATATACATTAACATCGTGAGATAGAGTCCAGAGAGATTTTTTATCCTGGAGATATTCCTCTACGAATTTTGGATCGCTAAACAATTTAGAACGGTCGACGATAAGATGAACATCAATATCAGATTTAGAAGTGTAATTGAAGTTAGTGTTACCACCTGTCATTACGATATCTTCAATCATACTCTTGGGAATCTTAGCAAAGTCAGCCCAAGTCTCGCCGAATTTTATAAGAGCCTTACGAACTTCTGGCTTTATTTTATCGCCATCCCAGAGCTTCTCATTAAGCTCTTCGTGACATTTTAGAGTTATTTTTAACTCGGCAATAAATTCTGAGAAGTTCTGCATATTGATTCCTTTTTGGATTATTTATAAGAACCAATACTTCCACAACCCAACTGCATATATACCAGTAACTATAATTTGGATTGTGATTAGAGACAATTTTCTCCAGTGCCAACCTATCACAAACCACAATAGATTACCAGCAGCACTTACGTATATATTAGCTGGATAGATATTCCATGAAGTCAGAGCAACACCTACGATTAGAACAACAGTTGCTACCCACTCAATAAAAATCCACAATTTCGTCTGCGATTCCATATTTCACTGCTTCCTTTGGAGTTAACCAAACATCTTCTGGTGGTAGTAGATACTTCTTAATAGTTGCTTCGGTTTGACCAGTGCACTTCTTATAATGATCTACAATGCGCTGACTGGTATTATTAAATTCTTTGACTGATGCCATCAATTCATGTTCTTTACCCATAGATCCCCATGAGAACTGGTGGGATAGAATTGCGGTATTTCTAGTAATGTAACGATGTCCTTTTGCTCCCGCCATAAACGTAAGTAGACCACAAGAAGCAATTTCACCAAGTCCATATGTATATACCGGAATCTTTGAACCCTTCATCGTATCGATGAGAGAAAAGGCTGAGGGAACTTCGCCGCCAGGAGAGTTAATAATAAATTTCATAAACTTCGGGCGGTCTTTTTTCATTAGGTTACGGGCAAGAATAAACTTTAATGCTTCGCCCGTAGAACTTGCGTCGAATGTTGAGTTGAATAGATAATAGTGGTGGTCTTCGATATTCGGAATGTCTATTGTTTTGTCTTCTTTTTCTAAATTCAAAATAGCCTCCAAGAAAAAAGGGTGGCACGGACATTGCCACCCTCGTTGTTATTTTTGAATATGCATATGATTATAGTGACCTGGAACTCTCCAGAGCACTGTGTAACCTTCTGATCTTAACTGAGCAGCAAGGTGATCAAAATTGTGTGCATACGCTGAGTGAGCCTCGAAAACGCCACGACCAACATTTACGTCGATCGCACGCCCTGCGTAGTGTGCCCAACCATGATGAACATGGTGCACTCCACCGAATGATGGATGCTCAGACACACGGAGACCCTGATGCTGAAGCTGATGACCAAGAGCTACGATCGAACCTGAGTATCCATCGTCCGCACGCTCAAAGCCATAAGTTGCTTCTCTACGCTCGCTGTAAATGCGAGCCTGTCGTTTGTTTTTAAAACGTAGCTGAGGAGTAACGTCTCCCCAACCATCGAAGATCGATCCAATCGGATCTGGTTCTTCGAGATTTGCTGAATACTGACTATGTTTGCCAGGATGAACTTTTGCTTCTGCCACACTTGCATACGCAAGCACAGCAGCTGCTGTCATCGCAGCTAGAATAATCTTCTTCATTTGGGATTTACCTTTCTGTTATGTGCAACCGACCCTTAACACGGATGGTAATTTAGATGTGCGGTTCCTCGGAAACCAAGGGCACGAGCCACGTTTTGATTGACGTCAATTGTTCTTCCTCTGACGAATGGCCCTCTATCGGTTACAACGGCTTCTACTTGCCTACCATTCGACGGGTTGTGGATACAAACCGTTGTTCCAAATGGTAAGGTTCTATGCGCCACCCCATAGTGATGACGCATACCGGATGCTGTCCGTCCGCTCCGGTCGTTATACCACGAGGCGTTATGTCCGCCACCAGTGGAATAGGTATTTATATGCTTGGAATGCTTGCCATAGGCGACTTGCTGGTGTTGATTCCAACCACCAAATAGATCATCCAAGAAGCCAGCGTTTGCTGTTGTAGAGAAAAGCGCAAATGCTAGCACAATAATATAACGCATAATATATCCTTTCAGATTATAAAGGGAACCAGGAAGCAGTACAAGGCAAAACACCTGTATACTTAGATGAAACTATGTTAAAAGGAATAGTTATTCTGGTTCTATTGTATGGCCAAGGATAAGTTCTATGTTCATCGTTATCGTTTTTGGCCATAATCAGAAGATTATCTTTGTCTTCTAATTCGTAAATATCTTCTGTGTCCAAGAATTTATAGTATGTCGAAGAAGGTTCAACGTCTACGCAAAAGAAACCATGCATACCAAGAAGCATAGCAAATCTATACGAATGGTTATGCCATGGAAAATTACCATTTTGATCGCAAAGGTTTAACCAACAATGTATATAATGTTGCTCTCGGGAATTAGGATTTATTTCAAAGAACATATCTCTAATTTGTTCATGTAATAAACTAAACCCTGGATACCCTAACCTGAATAAATTATATTTGTAACTGACATATCCTAAAGACCACTGTCTGTTGTGTTTAGAATTTTTATCTATATAATTTTCTTTGATTATATCGTATGCAGACCAACATTCTTGTTTGATAAGGTTAAGATCTAAAGATAATTGTTTTTTGAAAATATAATTATTGATCGATTGCATTATCAAACCTTTGGTGGTACTCCGGGAGGGATTCGAACCCCCGATGGAACCGTTATGAGCGGCTGGCCTTAACCACTTGGCTACCGGAGTTTATTATTACGCCAGCAATCTATCTGCAGCAATAGAAGCTGCGAAGGCGTTTGGTTTTACAAAAGGAATGACATTACACATTCCCTTGATGTATCCAACTGCTTCTAAAATAACGCATGAAGATCCATGCTTTTCGTCAGGGTTGATGTCCAGATGTATTTCTGTTTTTCTTTGACCAATAGCTTCTGCTAGATCCAAATACATCTGCGCAGTACGCTGCACTTCATTCATCAAACGCATACGTGGGCGATTCATCTTCTGGTCATAGTCTCTTTCAGATTCTAAATGACCAAAAACTTTACATCCACGGTTGCCATCATAGTGAACAACAACTACAGTACAGTATTCAGCAAACCAAACTTCACCCTTACGGTAACGGGCTGAATCTGAACCGATGTAGATCTTTGTTGACAATGATGTGTTGACAATGAACTCTCTGACTTCGTCCAGATTCAGCTTTTTCATTGTTACATTCCTAGAATGCCGAGACCTAGAAGGCCACGCTTACCCTTTGGAGTAATGTCAACAGAGACATCATCACCATCGTTATCAACGTCAACATCTGCACCTGGAGGAGCAGTTACGACGGTGCCATGTGGAGTTAGCTGAATAGCTGGAGCGAACACGCCCTTGCTCTTAGCAGCGCCTGGAACAGCAACGGTTGTTCCGTTATGTGTCTCGTCCTGATATGCACCAGCGGAAACTGTTAGACCCAGAACGATTGCTGCTGCTAGAAAAAACTTATTCATACTTATTCACCTTTCTGATTAAAATTACTTACGCTTACGACCCTTCAAACGACGAGCCTTGCGCTTCTGACTGCCGACTTTACGGCGACCCTTGCGTGGTCGATTCTTACTTGGCCATGGCATATTATACCTCCAAATCAAAATTGTAGTTTACAGTTATCCTCTCCTTGATATTAGTAGGGCAGGTGCTCGAATGATACCTATTACCTTGGAATATCATGAAACGATTTTCTTTAGACTCTACTTTATCGGCGACCGTAAATCCGCCATTATCCATAATTTGTTTATAGCGCTCGGCACTATTAATTTTACGGTCTAAATTATACATTTCATTGTATAATACTGTTTCGCCATCATTGTTTGTTAGATAAAGTAATCCTGTGTAGTGAGGTATTTCATTATCCACATGAGGCATATTAATGATCTTACCATCTTCTTTGGGTAAAATCAACCCTAATCTTACTCTATAGATATTTTTGATTTTTAGATTTAATCTCGATGCAACTTGCAGTAAAGCATCTTTGCACAATCCACCAATTTCTGAGACAACTCTATTGTCTACTAGACCCATACTCGAGAAACTATCTTTATATTTATTCTGATTGGTGTATTTTCCAGTATCTGGGTCTAAGAACCATGGATAGTTTGGATCATAATCTATGTATCGTTTTCCGACAGGCCAATAATCCCACCTAAATTCGGGCTTACGCACGTGTTCGCATATCTTTTTAAAAGATAGGTTATCTATTGCGTTATCACAGACAAGCGAAGGACTACCATTTAATATATCCATATTATACCTTCTTTTTCAGAAAAGTCAAATGTTTCTTATGGATCTTACAAGAGATCCAAGAATTATACCACTGATCTGATTCTAAAACATCATACTGGAATTGAAGTTTCGCTTCAAAATATGACATCTCGCCTTTCGAAGAACAGAATCTAAGAATCTCTCTTCTAAAAGCATCTTTGCCAAAAATATTTACGTGATGATTTAATTCTTCGTTGGAACCAAAGTAGTCTTTCCAATCAGACTCTACTTTGTATTTCTTTTTCTTACCTTTGACTTGCTTAGTCTTTGAGAAATAGAAATTTTTCTTACCGATATATTTTCTTTCGGTGCGAAGATTGGTAATTATATAGACGAATCCAATATAATTACCAATATCTTCTACGATTTCACCTTTATATGTCCACATCCCGAATCTCCTTCGGGATATTTATTAGTCGTCTTCGAAGTCTAGTTCTTCTTCGTCTTCATGATAACCAATAAGATCACAAATTTGCTCTAGTAATTCTAAACACTGTAGTTGAAGAGAATCTCTATCGTAAATCGTTTCTGGACAAGAAATTTCGTTTTCTCTTATAAAGTCCTTACATAAATCAAATAGTTCTGAATCTATTCTCATTAGTTTTCCTTCTTAGATTTCGCAATTGCCTGATGTACATGCGAGAGTTTGAACTCCTTCTACATTATCATCCATCTCGACAAGAGCATCCCAATCCACAGAAGTTGGAATAGTTTTATTTAGATCTTCGTAATCGGCTTCGGTAATGGTTTCATATGGAGCCTGACGATAAGTTCCACCATCATAAGGTAGGAACGAAACACCTGACATTTCGTCAAAGTGATCATAAACCCAAGCACCAACACGTGGCCATTCGTCTTCAGTTACGTTAATTGTTACTGATGGCTTATGCTCGCACCAATGACGCTGATACTTCAACCAAAGTTCTAGATGATCAATAGCAGATACATTCTCTCTTGTGATTGAAGTTTCTGGTAGTCTCATTGGGAAACTAAAGACAGTAGTAGAATGAGGTTTAGTAACGTCTGGCTCATGAGGAACGCCAGCATCAATAAGATGCTTTGTAAGGGGATCCTTGTTGTCGCTACGAACACGGCGGATATAGTGCCTATCATGACCTGGATGAATACCAGAAGGACTAAGGACCAATTGACTGACTGTTCCACTTGGCTTAACGCAAGTAATGGCGACTGATTGATTAATACCAAGTTTCTCGCTCCATTCCTTATTTGTATCAATAGCGACCTGTCGTAGACGTTCTAGGCGTGCAGGTAACTCTGGATCATTATAGTCGTTCATGATTGGGCAATCATAGATGCCAGTGAATGATACACCGAGCAATCTTTCTTCTTCTGTATTCTTCTGCCAAATCTTACGTAGATATGGGAAATAAGTCATAGTCGATTGGAAAGTTCCCAATATCGTTGCGACTCTAATCTTTCTAGCAAGAGATTTCTCACTATCAGTGCTTCGAATAACGACCTCTGTAAGATTGCAAAATTGGTAGGGTCGAAGGATAATCTCTGAGCAGGGGTTAGTTCCGAATTCAAACGATGAATCTCTGCGACCACTTCTTTTAGCAACTTTTTGGCTTGCTTCTCTGGAAAAGATTCCACGCTCGCCCGACTTAGATTCATAGATTGCAAGCCATTCAGACATAAACTGCCCGACTTCTGGCTTTTCTGTATAGACTGCTGAGTTGTTTGAAAGAGCTCTTTGAACATTTGCTTCCCACCACTGTCCTGCTTTTGCATGGCGCATGCGATCATCTGATAAGTTAGATAGGGAGATCATTGCTGAACGTCGCACTCCACCAACTACAACAACTTCACCAATTTTACACATAATGTCATGGCATTCTAACGATGTTAGTTTACGACCATGTGCATTCTTGAAAACACGAATAACGAACTTGAATAGATCGTTCAATGGATCTGGACCAGAAGAACGGCCACCAAACACCTTTAGTGGTGCACCAGCAGGACGAAGGTTTGATAAATCCCACTTTGGAACTTCACCAGCGTAAAGGAGTGAAATAAGCATACGTAATGCTTTTGCCCAACCTTCCTTGCTGTCACGTACTGTGATCATGGTATCACAGTCAAAAAGCTGTTCTGGAATTTCTGGTAGCTTATTCACATACTGACGCTCAACAGAGAAGCCAACACCAGTGCCATTCATAAGAATGCACATGGCTTCATCAAAAGCCTTTGGATCGTCAATAGGAAGATAAGAACAATTGTAGCCAGCGACGTTATCACGATCTAGAGCCTTACCAGCAGTCATCAATGCTCTCATTGATGGCATTACTTCAAGATTATAAATTGCGTCAAATACTTCTTGCTTTAGCTTTTGATCAACCGTCCATCCCTGGCCTGTTGAAACTTTTGTGAACATATAATCCACATAACGCTGGACCGTTTCATTCCAGTGTTCACGACGATTCTTCTCTGGAAGGAAACGTGCATAACGGGATTTGTGGATGTACTGCTGGTAAACTGTAAAGTCTGTCATTATTTTGCCTCTTTGTTCTCTTTAGCCTTGTATATATATCTCTTCTTTTCGTCTACTGTCCATATAGGAGCGGCATATGGATTATGTTGATCAAAAAGTTCTAAGTATTCTTCTTCAGTTACTACACGATGTGATAAGATGTTTTCACCAACATGTTCTTGTGCTACTTCATCAAATTCTGTTTCACCACCAGTAGTAAAATACATAACATCTTCTACAGCATAATCTGCTGGTTGGTCATCTTCAAGTTCTACAGCGTATATATGCCTGAACGTGGAGACGGTTTCAACTAATACGATTTTAGGCATCAAGAATCTCCGTGATTTTCAAATATAAAGGTAGCTCTGGATATAGATAACCAGAATATAGCTGTCTGATTTCTCTACCCATGAACCTGCTATTCACTTTGCGAACGGCTCTGGCGAATTTCTTAAAGTCATATCTATCGAACAGCATTATAAACCAAACTTCTTTCTTGACCACGGAAAATTATGATATTCGTCGTGCCAGATAAACCACCTGCCATCATCAAGCGCCTTTATAGACCTGATTGTTTCTCCATGGATATTGATCATCGTTACGATTCTATTCATGACCAGAACTTCCATGTAGCAACCGTGGCAACTACCAGTGAAAATACACCTATGCAAATTAGATAAAGAATCTTATATATGTCATGAATTGCTGTGACAATAAGCATTGCATCTTCGTGTGTCATGACCAAAATCTCCACCACCATGATTTAGGTTCTTCTTCCGACTTATTCACAGGAACACCATGAAACCAAGGCTCTGGAAACCAATATTCTTTCAATGACGGGAAGTGTTTTAGAATCTCTTCCTGTGCAGCAAGAGCAACCTGACGGTGTTCTTTCTGTGTGCCTTCTTCGGCTCTAACGTCAATGTAATGAATCCAAGAACGAAGCGTCCCTGACATATATAGACGGGTTGTGGTTAGACCTTCTGGTAGAATTGCTCTTGCTTGTTCCTTTGCTATGCCAAGTTCAATAGCCTTTTTATAAGAATATTCTGCCTGACTTTTTACTAGGTGTTGATGAACATCCCATTCTTCTTCCAAATCTTTATCATCAACCTCAATACTATTCTGACGGTTCTTGGCGTCCTGTAGTCTTGCTTCTCTCGTTACAAACTGCATGTCCTTAGTGGGATCGGCATAACGCTGGCTAAATTCCTGAAACGAAAAAGAACGATGGCGAATGATCTGGTGAGAGATATCACGAGTTGTATTGATTTCCATTGTGATAGAAACCATCTCAAACGGAGACCAGTGCTTATGTTCGATTAGATACTTGAGGAGTTTTTCTGATGTTAGTGTGTTATGCTGATTGGATGGATTAGATACTCGGGCGGTGTATGCGATAAATTCGTTGGGTGTCATCTTATCACAACGAATTTGCCCAACATCGTTTTTGTTTTCAATAAGCGGTTGTGTTACTGCAATAATCTTAGCGTCGTTCATCGTGCTTCTTCCAGTTTTTTCTTCATATCAAGAAATTCAATCACTCTCTCATACTTGAGTTTTTCAGCAGTATCTTTAGGAAGAAGATTATATATGGGCGATTCCACAATCTGCTTTACAAGTTCTTCTCTTGACATATTAATAACGTCACCAAAGAAACGGTTAGCAACGTCTTTGCTAACATAGTTGAGGTCCATTCCTCTCCAAGTCATAGTCATTTGTTATCTTCCTCTATCAGTTTCTTACAACGCTTCTTCCAATCGTCACGTTGCCATTGTGCTTTGTCGTGCGACAGTTCATGATAATCATTAGCGATGAACTGAACCAGCTTCTCATACTTTTCAAGTCGATGCAATTCATTTCTAACTACATATGCTATATCAATCTTGTTCATATTTTAATCTCCAATGTAGCTTCTTTTACGCAATAACCACGATCGATCCAATATGTCTGTTTCCTATCCCATTCATAATCATTAGGATGAATATTCATAAATCGAATCCATGCTTCTGTTGCAGTCTTACCAAAAGAATGTTCACGAGGAATCCACGGAAACTTGTCATCGCTCTTGGCCCAAACGCTGCTGGGCATGCAGATGACATATCCTTTAACCTTGATCATCTTTTAAATATCCATCTCTTGGTCGGCGTTTTATCTTGCGCCATTTTTTACAGTTAGGAAACTTCAAAAGAATCATAAGACTATCCCAATGAATCGCTTTTAGATATTTGCGATGCTTTTTGACATAATCTTTATATTCTTTTGATCCTTTCATTCCGAAATTACCTCATAAGTCTTTTCAAAGATAGCAGGAGCGCATGGATAAAACTCTCCGGCAACTCCCTTAATAATATAATCATTAAGACGAGCAGTCATCATACCCTCTAGAGTCATGATCTGAATAAATGGTTCTGTGTTTTCTCCACGAGAGATTAACAAACCATTACACCAATCAGAGATTTCTTTTGCTTTCTTCTCAGTAAAAAGAAATGCTTCCACTTCAACTGGCTTCTTACGAACGATCATTTACTTGCCTCTTCAATTTTACGCAAAACTTCTTTAGCAGATTCTTCTACAATCCACCGTGTGCCATTTCCTGGACCACCAAAAACGATAGTCGATAATGAACCATACTGTTCGCTGGATTCTTCGAAAACGCTGGTAATCCAATCAATGTTAATATAAATCGGATCGCCCCTATACTTACCAGTATTAGAAAGTTTAACAAACTTCATACCTTACTCCATTTCTGTAATGCCAGTTTCGCTGACAAATCTCTATATGTATTCGTTTTAATAATATGTTCGATAAACTCCGGAGATAATCCTGCTAGGACCATATCATTAACGTCTTTGTGTTCCATTGTTTCCGGCCAAATACAGACATTATAACCATTCATGATAGCTTTGTCAAGTTTCTTTTTAGTCTCTACAGACCGAGGCTCGTTGTCATATACGATCGTAAGTCCTGATTTGTCAAAATCTCTAATTGCGCTAACCAGATCACCTCCAGCAGTAGCAATACTATTAGGAACGAACATACTATCAATCGGACCTTCAAGGACTGGTATAATACGGTTACGATCCACAGTGTCCAAGCCATAAAGTTTAGGTACTGACTCATTAAGTATAATTGTAATATATTTAATTCCATTAGACGATTTGAGGGATCTACCTTGGAAGGCATGCACGCTCTTATCAGAATCCAGAAAAGGGATAAGCAACCTTGTCTCATCCCGAGCCAAAGACTCAACTGGAAACTTGTTGGGAACCAAATTATTAACATAATGCTTAAAATTAGGACATGCGAATAACTTGGCATGGTAAACATTAGGGATCTTTCTCTCAACTACGAATTTCTTAATAGGATGATCAGGAGAAAGTTGGCTAACCTTCTTAAGACCTTTCAATGGACCAGATGTCATAAACACTGGCTTACGCATCTTCTCAACGAACTTTTCGTATTCATCTTGTTCTGGAGGCTTTTTATCCTGCAGCCTCTCCAGCTGATATTCATTATATAGGTTGACGTCTAGCATCTTAATGAAGTTTGGAATACCCATCGTCGCATTACAATTATGACAATGGAACATCATCTTACCGTCTTTCTGGTAGATGTATCCTCGTGCTTTATTTTGATGTGATTCTGAATCTCCGCAGATAGGGCAACGGAAATTGTAAAGGTTCGAACTTTTACGTTTGAATTTCTCTAGACGTGTAGAAACAATACCAATATACTTGTGAACAAGCCAATCCATAACAACTCCATAATATAACCTCAAATATGATTATACTGGGTTTTTCAAAAAAGACAAATTAATTTTTTAGGAGAAGTTTGGCTACATCGCCCCAGTTTGCGATAATGAATGCAGCAAGAGCAAATCCACCACCATACACCCACATCATCTTCTCAAGAGCATCTATCTTTTTCGAAACGCTTTCAAAAGATTCATCCATTTTTCTAGTGAATTCATTTTTTTCTTTTTCAATAGTTTCGTAAATAGCTTCTTCTTTAGCTTCTACTTCATCTCTTCTTTTTTCAAGAATGATCTCGATGCTATCGGTCATTTTCTCTTGTTGAGTTATACGTAGTTCGTGCACTGCAACCATCTTGTTGAGGTCTGCAGAGATCTCAGTAAGTTTAGTTATAGCATCTTCGATTTTAGCTTGTCTGAATTCTAGGTCTGCCATTATTGAGTTCTCTTGAATTTAGTGTTTAACTTTTTCAGAGTAGAATTACTACCAATAATGTCGGATAGTTTTTTCATATCATGAACACGTTGAGTAAGGAATGTGTTCTGAGTGTTTTTCTTTTTTCCCAATAAAGGTTCAAAAGTTGCAATGCCGCCTTTACTGTCAGAGGCGGAACTAGAAGCGCCCATCAAATTGTTTGGAACGTTTGATGCGACTTCTTCTGGAATAGGAGAATCTTTAAAAACTTCTGGATTTTCTGTATTGAATTTTCTCATTAGTCTGCCAGCAAGAGCATTAGCTTGATCTTCTCTCATTTTCTCGCCCTTTGCTCCTCTGTGATTCTGACTATAATGTGTTAATTCGTGTGCAATAGTTCTCATAATATCCCCTGGATGTCTACCAGTAACTCTCACCCAGATTGCATCGCCTTTAGAATGACCAAAGGCTGAATATTTGTCCTCTTCTTTACCAACCAAATGTATTTTTGGTAACGAAGGTAACTGTAACTCTTTCGCAGCAAATTTAATAAATTTGTTAATGTTTTCCATTAAACTTTCCTTAACCTTGCTACGATTTCTTCGTCCATTTCTATCAAGTCTGTGTCAACAACGGTTTCACCACCAACATTAAAAATTCTATCAGGCAATATATTCAATAATATAAGAAATGGTTTTATGTATTTCATTTGAGGCTTTAACTTGAAATAAAGTATTTTACAACAAGCATCAGCTCCAAAACAATTATTCAGAACAATAATATGGTTGAGTATAAGTCGCTCTTTCAGTTCCCCATACTCAACATATCTAGTAATAAGTTTTTTAATATATTTAATTCTGTTAAGATCTTCTAAAAAATCTTCAGTCGATACATACTTTGCATTATCATAATGATGAGCGCAAAATAACAAAAAGTTTTTATCATTCAAAATATCATTCATTACGACCAAGTGCTAAGTTGTGCTCGTTTCCATGTGTTATTGGCCACACAGACATAGATGTAAGAAGAATCGTAACGAATCGTTCCAGGCAAACCAGAAGCGTCTGCAGTGCCTGGAACAGTATTTGATATGATTAGATTAGCAGCAAAAATGCTCACATTAACAGTTCTTACTGATGGAGTCCCTGAAGGGTCTCGGAGGACTAAGACCCTATCAGTTGACGTCACATTAGCAGCTGTTGGTAATTCAGAAACTTTTTTGCTGTTATCTGTCATCTATCACCTATTAAGCTGTAGCAGTAAACTTGGCTGCTGTAGAATTGACGCTTGCAGCGCCTGTAGCAGAAACGACAGCCTTGACCCAAACGTTGGCACCAAGAGTTGCTACGTTTGCGCTTAGAGTTGCAGTTGTCTGGTTTGAGAAGCCAGATACAGCGGCTGTAGTGTTGAATGTTACGTTGTCTGTTGAATAGTACCAAAGGTAGCTTAATGAGGCTCCTGATGGTGTTGAAGCAGCAGCAACAGTAAATGTTCTTGTTATATTACCAGAAATACTGCCACTATTGGCTAATGGATTGGTTGTAATTGTTAAAGTATAATCTGGGAATGGCGTATCATCAGAAGCATCACCAGTGATACCACCAGCAACTAGAACTTCTGTCATTACACGGCCAGCACGTCCTCCCTGACCAACAGTTCTTAGAACCCAGCCAGTGTGAGCAACCTTGCCACCACCAGCTGCGATTTCGTTTGAGTCAACTGCATACTGTCCGACAGTTACGCCGTCGAAATAAGCATTAGCTGTTGTATTACCGAATAGAAGATCTCTATTGGCTGTGTTTGGTGCCTGCTTCATCTGCGCTGGTGCGTAGATAGTTGAATTAGAAGCAGCGTCGTTTTTACCCCATAATGGCATTTGATATTCCTCCTAAAAGAATTCTATTTCTCTATTTATTTTTTTCGAGAGCCAACATATCATTAAGATATTCTGACTTTTTATTAATCATTTTATGAAGCTCTCCGTCTTTAATATGATGATACTTTTCTGGGGCTTCTTCAATAACAGGTTTTGGTTTTTCTTCTACAACTGAATGTTGTCTAAGTTTTTCAAAAATACTAACATGTTTTGGTGGTTCCGGAGGGGCTGCTGGTTTAGCAACCTCTCCTAGAACGATATTCTTAGCAATAACGGCCATTAAACCTTTAGTCCTTCTGCACTGTCATGCATTTTATTAACAGCAGCTTGACGATCAGCTGGCTTTAGACCATTAAGG
>Ga0208487_1000030_pt1 | contig 32756 bp, 29 predicted proteins | sample LakMenEpi21Sep12_FD_150723 | JGI IMG/M metagenome (GOLD analysis project Ga0208487, IMG submission 150723) | Freshwater microbial communities from Lake Mendota, WI - 21SEP2012 deep hole epilimnion (SPAdes) | ecosystem: Environmental > Aquatic > Freshwater > Lake > Epilimnion/Euphotic zone ...
ATAGTTTTCATTCAATTCCAAAGTATAATGTAATACATTTTTACCTTGACGCATTGCTTCTGCACCCATCTTGGCAAGAACCCAACTCTTACCACTACCAGCACAAGCAGTAATAATTCCAAGTTCACCACCAGCAAGACCACCATCCATGATATTATCTACTTCTGTCCAATTGGTCTTGATAGACTTACGTGCCATCATGCTCATACGTTTGTCAATATCAACCATGTATTCATGACCAATATTACGTTCCATACCAGCCTTCATGGCAAGATCAACTACATGCTTGATTTTGTCATACTGACCACTCTTCAAGTGATCAACACTCTCCATAATAGCATTCTTAATTTTCTGATTCTTACAAAATTCAAGAAACTGTTCTTTGATATACTTCAAATCAGTATCACTGATCTTTTGATAAACCAAACGAAGTTGTTCTACAACTGATTGTTTCAACAAATCATTTTCAATACTATCAACTTTAACCTTAAAGACTGCCAAAGTTGGCAGATCCTTGTATTGAAGAAAGTAACTGATTGTTTCTTTAACAATAAATTTATGCGCATCCGTCTCAAAACTATCTGGTTCCAAGATATCACTGATACGCTCAATGAATGTTTTATCTGACACCAACCCACTAATGCATTTGATTTGGAATTCAGATCCGAATTTCTTTAGGTTATCTACGATATATTTCTCACTCATAATTTATTAACTTTCAATAGACTACACTACAAACCCCCAGTTGAAAAGTTCTTTTATAGAACCATTGAATTAATTTTTCCAAACACTTCATTCAACCAGATTTGTGAATTTGGAAAATTGTTTTGCATACAATCTTCAACCAACAATTTACTAAAACCAAATCTATCCAATTTGTTAATTGGCTTTTCAATGATTTCATTAATCCGCAGTTGGCTGAAAGATTGTATTTGAGTGTCATGTAACTGCATCAAATCATAGTTCCGTTGCATTACATGCTTGTTGTCTAATATAGTGTTATATAACTTTAATTTACCCTTCTTACTATCACTATAGTTATATATCTCCTGCAATGTATATTGATGATCTTCTGTAAAAATAGGAAAACACTTAATAATTGTTTTTAGTCCAGCACCAGAAATACCGTCAATGTTATCACTTGTATCACCTTCCATAATTCTGTAATTAATGAAATTCTTACAACTGATACCATATTCCAATAGAATTTCTGCACAACCATACAATTTCTTTTTAGTTGGACTCCAGACTTTGATTCTGTCACCAGCTAATTGTAAGAAGTCTTTATCCGCACTCATAATGGTAACATTACTATTTTTAAAATATTCTGTTGCCAAATATGCAATTGTGTCATCAGCTTCAATATGATCAATTGCCATAGTTGTTACAGGCAATTTATCTAGATATTGTACAGTTCGTAACAACTGTTTCTTTAAGTTTTTATCTTCTGTATCTGGATCAGATAGATCATCATAAGCTCTGTTGAGCCTAATTTTTGTCTTTCTCCCGCTTTTATATTCTGGATAAATCTTCCGTCTTTTCAGTGAACCCCCTTGTCCATCAGACACAACCACAATCTTTGTAGGATTGATTAGTTTAGCTGCATAACCAATGCTTTTTAAGCACCCTGCAATTCCACCAGTATGATTACCGTTGGTATTGAGGGAGGGGGAGGCCATGAACGCTCTAATAAAAGTGTTCATGAAATCAACAATTAGAACTTCAGAATTGACAGATCTATTCAATCCGCCAATTTTTTCTTCTTGTTTTACATTATCAAATAAAGAAAACAACCTCTTTTTTTCACTGTCAGATAGATTACTCATTCTCAGATGATACACCAGAATCTTCATCCGTGTCAACAACTGCGTCATCAACAATGATGCTATTTGGATCTTTGTATTTCATAACTACAGCGTCACAAATCTTCAAGTAAACTTCTTCACTCAAAGCTTTGTCAGTCTTCATTGTTTCTACAAAGTCCTTGGATTGGAACTTCCATTCACTACCATCATCCTTCTTATAGGTATAATAAGCACCACCTTGTTTTACCAAGTTGTTTTCCTTCAACACTTTGATCCAACTGCCATAATCAGCAATTCCACTATCAAAGTAAATATCAAAAGATGCTTGACGTTGTGGTGGTCCCATACGGTTCTTGACAACTACTGCTTTACATTCATTGCCAATAACTTCTTCACCTTTCTTGAGTTTACCAGTGTTGTTCAGACGAACACGAACTGAACAATGATAAGCAAGTGACTTACCACCTGATACTACATACTTGTCACCAAATGCCATAGCATTTAGATTCTGACGTAATTGGTTAGTAAATACAGTAAGTACTTTTTGACGACCAATCATAGTAGTAATCTTACGCATTGCTTTGCTGATAATAATAGATTTACCAGTAGCAAATCCATCTTTACCGTGATCACTTTCTAGTTCTGCTTTTGTGGAAGCAGCAGCAACAGAGTCAACAATAATTGTAAGAATACGGTCTTTGTTTGACTTACGTACAATTCCAATCATTTGTTCCATCTTTTCAAAAATATCTTCAACGGTTTCACATTGAACATATAGAAGTTTTGATAGATCTACACCAAGACTCTTCCAGAATTCAGGAGCAGCAGCATTTTCAGTGTCAATAACAACTGCAATGCCACCCTTCTTTTGTGTATCTGCTACAACATGAGCAGAAACTAGACTCTTACCAGTACCTTCCAAACCATTGAATTCAACCATCTTTCCAACTGGCAATCCACCGTGAGGACGATTGCTAATAGCTAGATCAAGAATAGAAGAACCTGTACTAATCCAATCACTAATTTCTGCTGGATTTTCTTGCTCATCCAAGAAATATGCAATCTTACCACCATCTTTATTGGCTTTATTCAACTCATTTGCTAGTAATTCAACTAACTCATCTCTTTGAGGAGTATCTTGCGTAACTTGATTTTTCTTTTTCATAAATTTATATAACTAAAATAGGGGTGGCAGTAATATATACTACCACCCCATTACAAACAATTAATTTTAACTGTTAAACAAGTTATCAAAAGCAGCAGTTACATCATCTGTATTTGCTTTGGATGCCTTTGCACTTGGTGATGCGGTACTAACTTTAGCTGTACTTGGAGCTGGTGCTGTTGCAAATGGAGGAGCGTCATCTTCCACAATTGCGTTGACAGTACCTTCTGTAGCCTGAGCTTCAGGATTCAACCAAGCATCCATTACTGACTTTAGTTCATCATATGAAAACTCTGGAAATAGATCCAAAATGTTCACTTGTTGAGCAAGAACATCCTTTTGGGATACGTCAATTGCAATAGTTGCATTTGGCTTGACACGGATAGTAGTTTCTGGGAATGACTTACCAGAATCTTCTGCGGTACGGAATTCTACAACAATGTCACGACCATGGACTGGATCAGTGATATCACCGTAATCAGGATCATTGATGATTGATAGAATCTCTTGGTAGACATTCTTACCAAATCCCCAGAACTTAATTCCTTCACTTTCTTCACCACGAACCAAGATTGGAGCGTATGTACGCATCTTTGGTTCCATCTTACGTCCCAACTGCCAATCTTCCTTGTTTCCGGTCTTCTTCATACGATTTGACCATTCAACAATTGGATCTGGACGGTTGAAGCTATCAGGAGATAGATAAGTCTTGTTGTTGATATTATAATGGAACTTCAACTCAATAAACGGATTATCAGGTTGATACTTGTAGGGAACAATACGTACAACTTGTTTGCCTGGCTTTGGTTTCCAGATTAGTTGAGTTTTGTTGTTTGTGTTTGAAAGTGAGTTCAAACGACTCTTTAGCTTACTTAGGTCTAATGCCATAATTAGTAATTATTTAATAGTTAATTTTTAAGTGTTAATTAATAAGTTTTGTAACTCATTGAGTGACTCACACGAATCACTTGTTCATAACACTACATAACTATGGCACAGGACTCAGAAAAGTTCAATTAATTATATTGAAAATTTTGACGGGAATAATTCTGACGGACACATCACCAGTTAAAATAATTGAGTTTTGGTACAATTCCCAGTTCAATTGAAAGGTTTTATCAAAAACACCACTGTTTTCTTCAGCGATCAACTTATTCATTGCGTTCAATGTATAAATTGTATTGGTTTGTTTTTTTCTATGTACGCTTATTGTATTTGGCAATTTGTTGAATTTATCATCTGTAAGTTCAACATTATAAGTCAGATACAATTCTTTTAAATTTTTTGTATTACTGAATATAAATATTTTTTCATTTAGAATAGTGTAGTTTTGTTTTATCAAATCTACGCAACTCAAATATTCACTGGACGTAGTGAATGTGCAAAGTAATTGTTTTTTCATTTAATTATTAGTTGTTTACCATCTACATACCACAATTTGCCCACTACGTTACCGTTAGAGTCATACCATGTATTTTTCTTTTGATAAAAACCAAATGAATTGGCTTCTTCAAGGGTATACTCTGTTCTTAAAATTTTCTCTACTTCTGCAGCATCTGCTTGTTTTTCTTGTGGTGTTCTGGTGTCTTGTTCTTCACCATCTTTTGGTTTTTCATCAGTTTTAGCGGCAGGTGAATCTGGAGCTTTTGGTTGATCTGGAGTTGGTTTTTGTTCTGGTTCTGCTTTTGGTTTTTCTTGAGTAGTTGGATCATCTGCAAAAACATTTGGATCACCTTTGGTTGGATTTTTCTCAAAGTGAGTTCCCTTTGCAATTGCTTTTTGTTTATATTCCGGTGTTGGAAAGGTTACAAGAATACCATTTTTGTTGTATGCTTGACGTTCTGGAAATTTTCCTTCTACAACGTTATTTAGATAATCAGTCACCGTTTCTACTGACATACCTACTTCCAATAGATTACCTCTCAAGATTTCAATGTGTTCTTGTTTGGTGATATCAAATACACCATCTTCAATAGATATGTCTCTGCTTGATTTGTCTAATGCTTCAAAAATTAATTTCTTAATGTTCATATTAAAATACTTTATCTTGTGGTATTGCGGTTTTATTTACTTCAGCTTTGAATGTAAAACTACTTTGACTGTCATTTCTTAGTTCTACTAATGAATAATAAGGAACTACTTCATCATCAATTATCTGTAATTCAAATATAAGATATAAATAAATAATAAAATAATTTCCATCCTTACTCTTTTTTATTTCAATTTTACCAACTTTAAAATCACCACCTTTTTGTTCTGCTATACTTGAAATTGAATATTCTTTCTTCTTACCCAATCTTTGAATCTTTTTTCCGTCATATTTAATCAACGGAAGACCATCATTCTTACCAAATATAGCTTCAGCAGATATTTGTGAGGAAATGTTTATAAATTCATCTTTGATCTTCTTTTGATCACTTAAACTGCTTCCTTGACTCATTACTTTATCCAATATCTTTTCAAAAAATTCAAATGCAAGAATATTAGAATTGAAATAAATGACTGGTTTGAATGCATCTCTATCAATCAAAGTTATTGGTTCACAGGTAACTTTTTTTGTAACGCATTTACTATTTTTTAATGGTACAAAGTATGTATTCCAAATATTATTGATATTATTCTTAATACCTGTTATAGTAGATTCATTAATATCTTGTACATCAGTTACAAATATTTTATTGTTATCTAGTTGTTTTGATTTTTGAATTATTCTACCAATTAAGCTTTCATAATTGATTTTTCTAACTTCTCTAACCAAAACTGCGGTATTTGTATAAAAACTATGAGTTACTTTGATTGGTTCATCTTTTCCTTCATTTGTTGTTTCTATTTCTTTTCTTAAATTTTCTTCTGCATTTACCAATGGAAAATACTTTGTTTTAATAGCTTGCATTTCATCTTTAAATCCTAATACAATAGAACCAAATACTTTGGTGGTAACTTTTTTCAAATTACCAGCAAATTCACTCATTGTATCAGCTAATGATTTTGGTATATTACCAACTGCGGTAACTAGTTTTGTCAAACTAGATTTCAACGCATTCATAAACTCCACTTCAGTCAACAATTGTTTGTCAACATAAATGTCTTGAAAAATTTCAGCAATATAAGATTCATTGATTTGAAGGAAATCATCAGGAGTTAATGCTTGTGGATGTCTTATACTTGGTGATGCAGATGAAGTATCCCCCAACATTGGTCTCAACAATGTTAATATTCTACCAGCTCTACCTTTACCAGCCTTTAAAGAAACTATTGCAAATCTCTTACTAGTTTCTTTGTTTTTATTATCCAAAATAACACACAAACTTTGTTCTTTGCCTGTACTACCTACTTTATTACTTTTTAACGCAGAATAAACTTCATCTGGTGTACATCCATACAATAATACAGCATCACCAGTATTTTCTTTGGACTTATCTTTGCTCTTATATTGACTTAAATTAAATGCATCATAAAACTTAGTTATGTCTTTGTTGATAAATCCACTTGGTTTTGTACCAGTAACTTCTTCTAATGATGTTCCTGAATTTCTGCCTGAAATAGAATCATAGTAGTTTTTGTATGCCAAATAACCTTTATACAATTCATTCTTCTCAAGACTCAGTTTCATCAATGGATCTTTTGAAATCTCATTTACTTTGAGTCCAATCTTTTGATCCAATTGAATCCACGTTTGAACTTTTCTTAATGCATCAATATGATAATTACCACTGTCACCAAAAATGACATACAACGGCCATGTTTCTTTAATCTTAGTATCTAGTGGTGTGTCAATCTTTTCAAAATTTGCAACCACTTCATCAAGCAAGTCTAATAAATCCTTTGGTAAAGGTAATAAAGCTGCTTTTGGTGTCTTTGGTTTTGCTTCTTCAATACTATCCATATAGGATAAATATTTAGAAAAACAAAAGAACTCCAATCTTTTTAGATATCTACCACTGTCATCTCATTATAATTGCGTCCAATATAACATTTTACAGGAAATTGATTGTTTGACATCAATCTTTTCAATTCCACCAAAGTTTCTTTTTTGTCACCTTTATGACAATCAAACAACACACTGTCATAAGTATACAGTATAGCCTTGGTTTGTTTTTTGTTACACTCAAGATATTCATTGACCCTTACCAATGACTGCATTCCAAACTCCGTTTCACTGGCTTGTAAGATATAATTGAACAATTTATTTGGATTTGGTTCATTTATATGGTTTGTAGTAATCCTTCTTTTATAGATTGGTGTTTCTACATAACCATTTTCATTAAAAAACTTCCATCTATGAGCAATATAATCACTCATTTTCTTATAATAAGGAACCTCTAACAATTCAGATGGAATATTACCATACATACATTGAAATGTAAGATTCTTTGACGCTTTGATTTCATCTTCTGTTAGACTGTCCTTACCATAATACAATCTTCCAAGATACTCATAAGCATTTGGAGGAAGGTTATAATTGATCAACTTTGCAACTATGTGGGGGTGGTAGGCACTATAATCAATCATGAACAACATACCATCATCACCATATCTACTGATAAATGATGATCTACACCCATTTTCTTTGTTTAGAGCACTATAGTTAACGTTACCAAACCTATTACTAGGTCTTCCTGTTGCGGTATATAGGTTATATTGTGTATAAACATAACCATCCTTATCTTTGACCGTTTTGTTTTCAAAATGCCTATTAAACAATTCTACGTCAACTTTTAAACCATTGTGTTCAAGAATTCTAAGATTTTCAGTAATAGTTCCGTTAATACTATAAAAACTATCATCCAACTTTAACATTTGAACTCTTTTAAGCATTTCACCATACATCTTCTCAAACTTCTCTAAATGTTTCACAATTGGAATACATTTATTCAAATCACTATAACACATAAACTTGTGTTTATAAAATGAATGAGCAGTTGTATCAAAACCAGTATAATCATCAATCTTACCGTCAGTAATAAAAAACAAGATGTTAATATCATACAAATTCTGTACTGGCATCAGATGCATGAACTTCTTTTTATCATAAATCCACTTTTTTCCTTTGAGTTTATTAAAGTCTTCAATCAATGTGGTTTTATCCACACAAAATCTTGAGTCTGGATGATCTACAGAAATTATATAAGTTTGTTTACTTTTGATTGTATAAATCATTAATAAACACGGTTCATCTGCACATGGATGAAAGCATTCATCATTTTGAATGCAATCCATGATTAAATCACTGTTCCAATTATCTTGTAAAAAGTTTTTGTAACTCTCAGTGTCTTTGATGACCATACTGCAAGTATATCCACAATGTATATGGTGTCAATTTTATACTTTTTATCTATAAAATTCAAGAGGATCTTTTAAAACTCCTGATATTCCTGGCATTAATTTTTCTGCATTTCTAATAGAAGACAAATTATCTTCTCTAACACCACTATATGTTTTAACCTTGTTTTGATAAACATCTGTTTTTGATCCTGTTATTCTCCAAATCAAATTAATTTTAGAATACAATCCATTTATAATATTATTATAGGAATCACCGGATACTTCATATATTGTTCCATCATTGATTTTTTTTGCAAAATATCTGGTTATATAACCTCTATTATAATCATCTGTAGTAGGAGCTGGTTTTGTATATACAGGATAATCTCCTTGTATTATATCAAAATATAGTCCTCTAGTATCATCAGTATATGTTTTCATTATTTACCTATTAAATTGTAAGCAGGTCTTAATTGTGCTTTTAATCTTGTTTCCCATGTATTTTCATTGATAACATGAGTCACATTTGTTACTTGAAATACTACTACATCATCATTAAACGGAGGAGGTAAATTTGTAATTCTGAAAAATTCAAATGTCTTGATTCCTGAAATGCCCATCAAACTTATTTCAATTTCTACATTTCTTAGCGGTGAATTATAAATGTTTGTATTTGTTTTTAAATCACCATCATTTAACATATTGACCACAAGTTCTTCATATGGAATTACAATATCTACTATATCATACTTGTCATAGTTAACAGTTGTTGCTCCGCCAGTTCTTTGTGAAACAGGAGCAGTTTTAGTTTCATACAACGTAACTTGTAAAAATCCATCACCGTATTTGTTTCCGTCTTTTAATATTTGTTTGAAATAATAATCTGATGTATCTGCATTTTTTTGGTTATCAGGTGTTTGATTAGTTGTTGATTTTGTTTTTAAAATTCTATCTGTATATACAACTTTTGGTTTTGTACTATTTGCATTATTTAACAAATTACTATAGTCAAGCAATTGATTTGATGTAGTATAATCATATGAACCAGCTTTAAAAATAATTTGATTTGCTTGAGCATTTGATAAATTAGTTGTAAAGTTCAATTTTTTAATAATTGAATTATTTGTCATATACTCAAATTTATAAATTTCATGTGTATAATCTTTGTCTGGCGGTCCTTTTGTGTCTACAATTTTTAATGTAGACTTTCCATTTACATCAGGAGCATCAACAACGGTCAATTCCCAAAAATTACAACTAGCTTCATTGATTTGTCTACAAATAACATCGTACACTTCTTTTAGATTTTTGTTGTTTGCATCTAAAAGAACACTTTGTAAAAAGTTCAAATTTATATAGATATTTTTTAAATATCCACGTTTCAAATTGTCTGGAATTCTAACTCCACCAAATGTTTGATCTTTTGCTGGTACAGCAGTGTTTTGTCTACTATTTTGATTATTTGGTCTTTGTTCTGGACGAGGTGTGTCATATAGTGCTCGTTTATCTTTAAAAGATTTTTTATCAGGTGGAATTTCTTTATTTGGTCTACCCCACACATTTAAGATATAATCTAAATCTTGTCTTTGTAGTGTAGTTAAAAACTTACCCGTTTTTGCTAATGCACAATCCGCACCAACGTTATTATTCTTTTTGAAAGAAAATGGTATAACTGGCGCATGTTCATCAAAACTTTGATCCAATACAGGATTGCCATTTGGTATTCCGTTATCATTAACATCTAATACATCACCGCCCAGTTCATTATAAATCTGTGAAGTAAATGGTAATGCTGCACCGGCAGTTCCTATTATAGTAGAAACGGTTCCTATCGCAGCGGAAGCTTGAATTTTTGGTTTTACATTTCCAAGTGCAACTTTTAAAAGTTTACCTGATAGTCTTGAGTTTAATTTAGGAGCATTAGCATTTGGAATCAATACAGTCTTTTTTGTTGATATTAAATTGTCATGCGCACCAATTGTAATGTCATCAATATTTAAATCAAAAAAGTATTGTGTATAATCTTTAACATCACCAATATTTTTTATTCCATTCAAAACGTCAACCAATAAATCCATGGTTATCCATGTAAAATCTGGCCCTTTTTTATTATTAGCATCAAAATCTCTTTCTGCTGTATAATTAATTACTTGTTTATTTCTACCACTAAAAATATGATCAGGTAAATTTTCAAATTTAGATCCATATTTTTTCTCATAACCATCATTTGATTTTAATATTTTTGCAAAATCTTCACTTAATCCAGATTGACTATTACCTTGGTTGTCAGTAGCAGTCACACTATTAACAAATGTCTCCACCAAAAGTTGATATTTTGTTCTAAATTCAGTTTCTTTACTGTCTAATTTTCCATCCTTATCAATTATCTTTCCCTTAATAATGTTTTCTTGTGAATCTTTTCTAAAACCAGAATAAAGAAGTTGTCTACTTGCAACTTCAGTCATTCCAATAATAATATTATCATTAATGGTATATTCAAAATTTATAACTTGACCAATTAGAAATTCATAGTTTCCTTTGGATTTAGGAACATATTCTGAATATCTGTTATAATGGTTGTCCCATATATCTATAATTTGATTGAAATCTGATAAGTTAATCAATGATTGTTGATTGAATGTGTTCCATCCAAATTCTACTATTACCGTTTGAAGTGGAGTTAGAAAATATGGAGTAATTGCTTTTAACTGTTCAATTGAATGACATGTCCAATTTATTTTTGCTTTTGCAAACCAAGATTTTTGTATTTCAGTTTCAATGCTAATGATACCAGGATCAGGTATATTTGGTCTAGTGGAAGATTCTATATATTTTGGTTGTAACTTACAGTTATATCCATATATTTGTTTGGACACACCATATGGAGCTTTTCCATCAATTCCATATCTATTAAAAAATCCGTCACCACTTGCAAATACCAATCCCCATTCATTATCATTATCACTAATTAAATTTGCATTGCCATTTGGATACTCAACCATACCATTTGAAAATACTCTGGTCCATGCTTTTCTAGGACCAGCATATTGTGGCAAATCACCTTTGAATTGACCTTGTATTCCTGTTGACAAGGAATTTTTTCTAAAATCAAGTTCATCTATAACCCACGTTTCAAATGGGCCTGCTTCCCATGGTCTTTCTTTGGACATATTAAGAATTAATTAGTGTAAAATTTTGTAAAATTGTTTGTATGTCAGTTGGTATTCTCAATTGTTTGTTTATATCCAAACTAAGTTTACCTTTACCCAAATTGTTTGCAACCGCAATTATCCACCATAAACTCACATCATTATAATATCTATAAGCTATTTGGTCAAGATAATCATTGTCTGACACTGTAATATAGATATCACTTGGAGACTCTGGTATAGCTGGATATAATAAAGTTTTATATACCCTTTTTCCATCCCATCTTTTATCTATTGTTGTGTAGTCATATCTATTCATATAATTATCCAATTTCCATCATGTCAATTTCTCCTGTACGTCTTGCATTAAACTCTTCTTGTTGTTCAATTTCTTGTGCGCTTGCCAAAACAGATAACTGTCTTTCAAATGGACCTCCTGTTCTGATATCACCAAAGTTATTTCTACCAACTTTTGGTTTTTCTTTTTCAAGAATATTTGCGTCTATGTTTATTTCAACTTCTCTTGGAAACTGTGCTACAGTTACATTATCATTTGTTTTTAATCTTCCTTTCAAGTATTCAAATGTATTAGTAGTATCAGAAATAGTTTCCCAAGTTGCATTGTCTGGAATTGTCATACCAATACTGTTAATAACTATTGGTTGATCTTTATATATATCACCAATAGTGATCATAACCAAAGGTGGAACAATAAATCCATTTTTATAATTTACTGGTTTTGTCAATCCCATCAAGTAATTGATTCTTTGCCACATTGGGAAAAGTTCTTTCACACTCATTGCAACTACAGAAAAATTGAATCCAAGTCCTCTAGTGAATCCTTTGTAGTTATATACTTTATCTGCATTTCCAATATATTGAAAATCATCCCATGTTGATACAGATCTTTCATTTATAGCTTTTACAGTTGCTCTAAATGGTATATATTTTTGATTGTATATATCATAAAAATAAAACTTAATCAGATCTTTATCAATAAATGCATCTGTACTGGATTGTACATTTAATATGTTAATTAAATCACTTTTATTAACACCTGCAAATCCTTTTCCTTCTGGATCATCTAATAAATCTTTTCCGTTCTTATATTTTTTATATTCACGTATATAGGTGATTTGATCTTGATCTTGTCTGTCTTCAAGTTTTGTTGGAGGATCATATGTATAATTTGATCTTAATATAAGTTCAAGTTTTTGAAGTTGTTCATTAGCTAAAATTGTCTGCGGAGAAGTTGGAACTTGAAATTTTGTTGGATAATTACTGTTTAATAAATAATCAGTAAACAAAAATAAAATATCTGATACTTCAAATCCAGGATTTAAAACGTTAATTCCAGCAAAATATGTTTTATTGACAGCACCTATGAATGAAAAACCTTCACCAATTTTCATTGAATTTATATTAGTAGAATCAATTGAAAAACTTTCAGCACTGTATTTTGAAATTGCGCTATTATATTGACCTACGTATCTTGAATATTTATCAAATGTAGGAGTTCCTTCCAAATCTCTGTTATCAGGCCCAAATCTTTGAACTGCACCTAAAGTATCATACGTATTAACACCATTCTTATCATATGAAACAATTCTTTTATTGTTAACCATCAAATTATATGTTTGATCATCACCCTTATATATTGTTCCATCTGGTTGTCCAATTGCAGAAAATGTACCAAACAATGTACTACTCTTGAAATAGTTTGCAATGTTTTTAATAAAGCCAGGTTTACTTGGACTACTTAAATATTTGTAATTTTGTCCACTATAAGCTGCTTGTGCAGTTGCACCTCTTGTTAATCCCTTACCATCACCAGGATTTATAATTGACAGTGGAGTACCACCTTGACCAGGAGCAGTACCTCTTGGAGGAGGATTTGGTGGATTGAATCCAAATGCACTTGCAACTCCTTTTACACCCAAAGCACCAAGAACACCACCTAAATTTGGTTCAATGTGTCTCAATGGTCTATCCAATATACCAAATGATGCAACTCTTGCAGCTGATTGAATTGGCATCAATGGATTATATAACTTAGTTTCATTAAAAGGTTGATATCCTTGTAGATATATTTGCTTTAATAAAAATTTAATACCAGGATTTGATGCGGAATATTTTGTTACTCTGACAACATCAATTGCAGCTGAAGGTTGGAATGGTGCAAACTTAAGAGTAGAATTAAGTCCTCTATTTGCATCATTAATGTTTGTTACAATATAAGGTTGATTTGCACCAATAACTCCACCAGATTCACCTTCTGGATAAGGACTGTACTTACTATATAAAATACTACTATTTGGAGTAAATAAAGTACTTAATTTATTTGCATCTCTTTCATTTACTGTAGGAGGCAAAATCAATCCTGCACCTTGTATTTGTGCATTTGTCGTTGTTTCTGGATTATTTAGATTTGTTGAATTTGCCATATAATTATGTTAAGCTTGTTTGCATTGCTACTCCGCCTGAATCCAATCTGAATCCTACATTCTTAGAAATTCCGGTGATCATCTTTTGACCGTCTAAGTCAACGTTTATTGTTATATTACCAATACCTTCTTTAATACCTTGTTTTATAGCTCCTACTATAGATGCTTGATTAATAGCAAGTTCATTAGCAACAGCAGCATTGTTTGTATTAACTGGCATACCAGCTTCATTTGTTTTATTGATCATACTGCTAAATGAAGGTAAATTTGGTCCACCAAATAAACCGCTTATAATATTAAATCCAGTTCTAAATGGAGCCGTAATTGCATCTAACAAAGATGCACCAATTGAAACTATACCATTTAATATTCCCAATCCAAGTTTTGAAGGAGAATTACCAACAAAAATATTTTTTATCCAATTATATGCATCAACGAACGGTTGTATGATAGTATCATATAATGCACCTCCAATTGCTTGTAATCCACCAAGAAATCCCTTTGGCGTTTCTTCCCATCTCTTCATCAGTGAAGTTATAAATGTAAATATATTTAAAATTACACCAAATGGACCCATAAATTTACCAACTATGCCAAATGTTCTTAGTAAAAAAGTTCCAATTGATCCCATTTTTCCAAATATACTAGTAATTTTTCCAATGAAACCAATTGCATTTGTTGCTTGTGTTCCTTGAAAAAATGAAAATGCTGCTTTCATACTTTGAAAAAATGGTAAACCAAGATCTCTCACATATGAAAAATAACTGAGAGCCTTCCCAATTCTTTCAATTGTAGGAGCTATTGTATTCATCAAGTAAATATAAGGAGCAATATATTTAAATGTAGACAAAATTGCAGGTAGTATATAAGTAGCCGCACTTAACAATGGTTCTACTATATCCATTACAGGTTTTGCTAATTCCATCATCAATTTATTAAATTGATTTTGTAACTGATTAATTCTTTCTTGATTAGCTCGTTGTCTTAATTTAAGTTCTGCTTGTTTACCGATATCTTTTGCTTCTACATCTCTCGCCCTCTTCATTTCTTGCATTTTATCCAATTGAGCCTTTTGTTCAACGGTACCATTCATTCTTATGTAATTAAGCTCTTTATCAGCTTGAATCATTTCTTGCAATTCAGTGACTGTTTTTCCTGATGCTTTTGCAAATGCTTCTGCTTGAAATGGGTCCATTGCATCAAAATTCATGCTCTTTGCAACCTTTAAAATTTCTCTATTAGCACCAAGTATATCTTTTCTATAAGCCAATTCTCTTGCTCTTTGAAATGTGATATTTGTACCCAACAAAACACTAGCTTCAATTTCATCCGTTATACTAGCATTAAAATCCAATAATTTTTTAGCAGTATCTGCCATTTTTTGGAATGTTGTTCCCATTTGTCTAGCTTCAACTGTGCCTTTAATTAGATTTACTACTGAACTTCCAGTATAAATTCTTATATCATCAGATGCATCTGCAATTTCTTTCATTACTTCAGGCAAAGGAACTCCAGCTGCATTTGCCATTGATTTTGCAAAACCAATCATTCCTTTTTGAGATGCAGCGGTACCTCTGGATATACTAGAAATTGACTTTAAAAATTTTGCACTTTCTGCTTCACTGATTCCAAGTTGCGCAGATAAAACTGCTACATCTTTTACTAAATCTTTATTTACTGCAACCAACGCATTAAATTCTTTACCAATTGCAGTGGTTGCAGCAACTACGCCATCAAATGTAACTCCCAAATCAGCCAAGTCAATTGCAAGTGACTTAACGTTTTTTTCTAAAACATCAAAGTCCTCCCTTAAAAATCCAAAACTTTTTCTGAGAGTAAATGCTGCTTTATCAAATTCAAAATACATTTTTACGCCTTTAAGAATAACATCTTTCCAAGTTGGAACTGTACCTGATAAAAGTTTGCCAAACTCACCCATACTGCTCACAGTATCACCAAAAACATTTTTTAACACATCAGCAAGAGTAACATTTTGTCGTAATGTTGGTGTAAATGATTGAATTGATGTTATCTGATCATTCAGAGCTTTTACAACTTTACTTTGATTATTAGCTGTTGTTGACACATAACGAAGTTCTGCACCACGTAATACATTTTGTATTTTTAGTGCTTCTATTGCTTTTAAACGTTCCGCATTATCAATTCCTGCTTTTGCAAGATTTGATTGCAATGCTCTTATTTGAGCTGATGCAATTCTCATTTGAAGTTCAGTTTCTTCTCTTTTAAACTGAAGTCCTACTGAATCCAAATATGAAGACTTAGATTTGATTTCATTAATTCTATTTTGAACCGCTTCTTGTAACTTTTGTGAAGTTAAATATCTTTCAGAGTTATTATTATTTAATCCGGCTTGTTTTACTATATCTTTAAAATTGTTACTAAGTACATCTGTTTCTTTATTGATACTTTTGAACACATCTCTAAGTGATTGACTAAAACTAGTTAAGTCTTTAACACTTTTTTCTAATTTATCAATATCACTTTGATTTACAGTTGATCCTGGTGTTGGCATATTTTATACAACAATAAATATATAAAATATGAACTTTAAACTATCTTTTAATTGTTTTTGGAGATTCTTTTGAAGTGGATTTGTCCATTGCTTCTGATTCTTTCATCTTTGTATCAGCCAGTAACTTGTAATAAAAGTTCCTCAAAAACACTGGTAAGTTGTAACCAATGTTTTGATCAAATGCTCCTTGGGAATAATAACCTAATTCAAATATCTGTTTATGTACAAACAGTTTATATTCAGCTGTTAGGCCAAAAAAATTGTACCGTCATCGGCACCTCCGATCTATCCTCAGAGTTACAGTTAGGACAAGTAAAATTAAATGTCATGTCCAAATCAGGTGAATTTTGACGGATAAACTTTCTCAATTCAATACTATCTCTTGATAAGAGTTCAGTATCAACAAACTTTCTGATAAATGCTTTGTCAGTATTACCGTCAATTGATGTAATTACATGTTTCAATCTAGTAGTAATTTCTGCACTTTGACCACCTTTGTTTAACTTGGATATAGATTTCAACTCATTTTCAATTTGTTGTTCTTCTAATGAAGTGGCCAATTTAACAGTAACTAACTTTTTTGAATATGGAAGTGTGAAACTGATACTATTTTCTGATTTTGTAAATTTACTAAAGTCAAATTCTTTGTCTTTCAATTCAGATAGATTGATATCAATCTTTGATTCTTCTCTACAATTCTTACAAACTACACCTACGGGACCATAACTATCACCATATGCCAATCTTCTTGCAGCAACATACAATGCATTTTTGTCACCAATCAATATATTTTCAATCTTAATTGACTTATCAACAATCAAAGATTCAAGTAGTTTATCTAAAACAACACCTTTTTTAATAAGATTTTCACTGGTAAGAATATCTTCTTCTTTAGCAGTCATCATCTTCAACTCAACTTTGCCTGATGATAACGGATCATTTTCTTTATAAAAGAACCCTTTACTTGGTAACTCAATTACCTCAGTAGGAAATGACACCTCTTGTTTTTGTGGGGGTGGGGGTGCTTGAAAAGATTGTGGTCTTGTAATTGGTACTGTGAAATTTTCTTCCATAAAATGTATAACTTGTACACATATATATAAAAGAATCTAAATATTTGATTTATTTTATTTAAATTGATACCGCAGACAATTCTTTTTGAGCAGCAGATAAGTATACTTTAGCTTGTTTTACTTCTTCCTCTGCAGTTTTAACTGAATCTTGAGCATCTTTTCTTTGTTTTGATAAATCAGCCGCATCTGTTTGTTCTTTAACTTCAGATGGTTTTTCATTCTTTACATCTGTTGATGTTACTTGAGTTTTAGATAAATTGGATAATCTAACTTTTGCAGCTTTTAACTTTTCTTCTTTTGCTCTTAATTCAGCTCTTCTTTGATTAACAAAAGCTGCTTTTGTTTTTTTTGTAGTATCTTTAATTGCGTCTTCTTTTAAAAGAGAAATTATTCTTCTTAACTTAGATTCAATACTCTCATTTACTTTATTGTACTTAAACTTCTGAGTCAAGTCTTTAAATAAAGCAATATCATACCATCCAAAGATGTATCTAAAGAACTGTTCTTTTTGTGCATCTGTATATTTGTCAGATCCTAACATTTGTCTTACAGCAGTTCCACTTAAAATTCTACCATCAACCATGGTTTGATTTTCAGGTATAATTAGTACATATCCACTTTTACTGAGAGGGTCTAATTGGTTTGTGTCTCCTTTAAATGACTTGAAATAACCACCTTGATCTACCTTTAATCTTTCTGCATCTTTTTGACCCAATGCAAATATTACACTGGTTTTGTCTGGATCATACTTCTGTGTAATTTCTACTGATTTGTAGGGGCTCTTTGTTTGTATGATGTGATCAGGTGCAACACCATGTCTTACCCAGATTTGTTGTTTTTCACCAAATGTAAGTGGAGAGTCTGGTAGTTCTACTTTACCACTAGTAGAAACGTAGGTGTCATTGCCAGTTATTGACTTTAAAAAATTAAAGGCATTTAAATGACCTCTGTGTGGTGGATGAAATCTACCAGGATATATTCCAATTACGCTTTTCAAGTTCATGTTATATAAATATAGTACTTAATTGTTAATGTACATAAAAAAACTCCTTGTTTTGTCAAGGAGTTTAAAAAGGATAAGTTTTTTGTTTTTATTAGTATTGTAGAATACAGTAATCTACAGATAGAGTCAAACTAATGGTTGCTGGATCACCACTATCAGTCCAATCCATTTCACCAAAATCAGCACTGGTGATGAATGCACCCTTTAATGTCCATTCTTCTACTTTATCACCTACTGGACCTAGAACGTTGACGGTTAGATCCTTCTTATAGAAGTCACTATAACCATCACGGCCAGTTACAGATTCATGACTCAAACGTACCCATTCCATTACTGCTTGAGCACCAGATGGTACAATTGGATCATATAGTTCCATTGTAATGTTATCCCATGTGGTTTTGCCTTTGTAGTAACGTTGGATGTTGATGTGATCCAATGTCTTCTTTTCACTGGTTACTGTTGGTCTCTTGACTTTTCTAATCAAGAAACTTGGAATACCATCACAGTACAATAGAAACCTATTTTTGACTTTTGGTTCAAATTGTGTAAAGAATATTTCATTACTGTTTAGTAGATCTGCCATAAATTTTTAAATCCTTATTTAGTTGTTGTAATAATAAATATAAATTAAAAGTACTTTTTTTTAAATTGTGTTTTAATTTTTAAATAGTTATACTCTATACAAACCAAACTCCAATTATGGCTAGATCTAAAAATTCAAAAAACTGGTTATCTTTAAACTGTAAACATTGTAATAATTTGTTTGAATGTAGAGTGAGCAAACCAAAGATCTTTTGTAGCAAGAAATGTAGTAATAGTGATAATTCAACAAAACAAAAAATAATTGATGGTCAGAAAAAAACTTTTGATGAAAAATACGGTGGTCACCCAATGACTACAGATGTTGTAAAATCTAATTTTAAATCTGCAATTGTTAAAAAATATGGAGTTGATAGTTACAGTAAATTGCCTGAATATAAAGAGAAGGTAAAACAAACTCTTCTACTAAAATATGGATCTGAAAGTTATATAAATGTAGAAAAAATAAAATCTACTATGATGGATAGATATGGAGTGGACAATGCAGCCAAGATAAAATCTGTCTTAGATAAAAGATCAGTTACTAAGAAATCAAACCACTATGAATTTCTAGTAAATTACTGTAATAGTAACAAATTACAATTTCTATGTGATGAGGTGGATTACAAAGGTTATCACTTTAGTAACATTTATAAATTCAAATGTGACGTATGTAATAAAACATTAGAATCTACGGTTTATAACTTAAACAACTTGTTTTGTGATTATTGTCATCCGGAAAAAATCACTACTGTTGAAAATCATTTTTACAATTTTTTACAAGAAATTTTACCAAAAGATGCTGTTATTAAAAGAAATGATAGAACAGTATTAAATGGCAAAGAATTGGATTTTTATATTCCAGAATTAAAAATTGCGTTTGAAATTGATGGATTATACTGGCACAGTGAAAACGGTGGTGGTATCAATAAAAACTATCATTTGAATAAAACAAAATCTTGCAGTTTTTATGGTATATCACTAATTCATATTTTCGAAAATGAGTGGATCAATAAAACAGAAATTGTAAAATCAATTGTCAAAACACTGTTGAAAACCAATACACTATTTAAAATTAATGCTAGAGATTGCATTATTAAAGAAGTAAATGAAACTGAAAAAAATAAGTTTTTAAATGACAATCATTTACAAGGTGAAGATAAGTCTACAGTTAAATTAGGATTGTATAATAAAAATGATCTGGTTAGTATTATGACATTTAGAAAAACTTCCCGTTTTGATAAAACAAGTGATTGGGAATTAGTTAGATTTTGTAATGCAATTAATACTACAGTTAATGGTGGTGCAAGTAAATTATTAAAACATTTTATCAAACATTATAATCCAAAAAATATAGTAAGTTATAGTGACAGAAGATATTTTACCGGCAAAATATATGAAACTTTAGGATTCAATTTTGTAAGTCATACACCACCTAATTATCATTATCTTATAAATAATTATAAAGATATCAGACACCGCATGAGTTTTCAAAAACACAAATTAGAAAAAATATTAAAAATATACAACCATTCATTAAGTGAATGGGAAAATATGAAAAATAATGGTTATGATAGAATTTGGGATTGCGGCCACGGCAAATATTTCCTTAAGATTCTTTCAAACTAGCCTTTTTATCAAATATCTGATTGATACCATTTCTGAGTTTATCTAGGTGACCTCTGGATCTTAATACTTTAAAAACAATATTCTCTGTACTAAATTCTCCAGACTTGTTTAACCCAACTTCTCTCATATCATACAAATCTTTCAAAACTTTCTTTAACTTAACCAAACTTTCAGATTCTAGTGCATTTTTAATTTTCAACACCATATCACTGTATTTTTGTTGAATTTGTTCTTTATCCAATTCAAAATTCTCCTTCTTTGGTTCAGTCACCCATTTGTTATTTAACAATGAATAAACTCCAGTGGATCTATTTTTCTTAGAAATGTCTTGAATGTATACTTCAACGTTAAATCCTTTAACATGAATGTCATGGTCTTCATTCCATTTACCTTTAATGGCATTTACCATCTTTTCAACCATTTCTACATCTTCAGATACGTCTTTGAAATCTATGACTATATGAATGTCAATATCACTAAAATCTGACCAGTTATAATTTGCGCTGCTGCCAACCATTATAATATCTTTAACTGGAGCGGTTAATTCTATATCCTTGTAGAAGGATTGTCCTATAGACTTTAAAGATTCAGCTACATCTGGTTTTAGTTTTAAACCATCCCAAAGAGCTGGATTTAGAGTATTATTATAGATTCTTACTTTCATATATTAGAATAACTATAACCAAATGATTCTGGCAATTGATTTATTAACAATTGTAAACCAGATAATGTACTTGACGCATTTGTATGTATAATACCTTTACCACCAGCAGTTTCAAATGATTCTACATTTTTAGGCAAATCATCAATTAAGCAGCTATTTGGTTTAGCAAATCTACCTTTTCCTCTACCTGAACCGCTGAAGTTAACTTTTAAGCCAGACCAATGGTTACTTAACCACTGTAATTTACCTTTTTCTATATTTCTAATGATATCTTTAGCTTCTTCTCTTGGGTGGTTTTTAAGAATCCAATTGCCGCTAGTACTTGTTAGCACTTGTAGATCTAGATTGTTATCATTAACAATTTTAACTATACCATCTTTAAGTTGATCAAAATCAGGCATTTTTTGCATACTTGACCAAAATACTTCACCTTTATCAGCAATTGCATCCCAAAATTTTGGAGTACCATATTGCGATTCAAACTCTTTAGGTGATGATCCTATCATTTGAGCAAATTGTAAATCAAAATTGCACATCACACCATCCATGTCACAAAATACAATAAATGGTTCAGATTGCTCCAGGAGGTTAGCATCCCAAACTTCAGGTAGAAGCGCTTTAAGTTTGATCATAATAAAATAAATATCAGGAGGTTAAAATAAGTTGACTTAAATGTATAAAAAGCATATATTAAAAGCGCAACATTTATATATAAAAAAGCATTAAGCATTTATTATAATAATAAAGCAACCGCAATATAAAAAGCGCAGCGCACCTGATAATTGTAAAAGTTTATTTAGGATTTGGTATAAAAGTACCATCTTTTAGATTTAGTGAACCTTCACCATATTTGGTTGTGATGGAGTTTAACCACTCATCTTCATCTTTTTGAATCTTTTCGTAGTTGGTTCTAAGGTTAGATTCAACTTGAGATAGTTCTTTAATTTTTGCGTCTAGTGTCATTTTGTCTAAATACAATTGACCGAATGACATGATATTTTCTTGAAAACTGAGTTGAATTTTCTTTAGTGAATCCAACTCTTGTTGTGTGAATTTAATAGGTTCTGACATATGGTATATATATTAAGCAAATTTAAATTTTTTATAACATGAAAAATTTTCTTTATTGTTATATACTTTTACTTTATAATATGCATAATTACATAAATTGTTTACTACAAAATAAATACTTCGATCTGGCCTATCATTTAAAAAGTATATAGAATCATATTTCTGTAACAGAAACTCTTCGTTTTCCTTAACTCCTAATATTTCTACAGAGTATTCGCCGGTATTATAAAACCACATACATAAAAACGATCCGTATTGGAATAATATTTTTAATTTATTATTGTTATATTTTTCATATACATCAACTAATCTTTTAAATTTTGTTGGTGTATCTCCACCAGCATGGTATATGAATAGTGTATCATATGAAAGATTATGATAACTATATGGTATGATTTTAACGTTTTCTTGAATTAAACTGTTTTCTAGATCAGACAGTTCTTTGTTAATTAAATTTTGACTTGTTAGTTTAGGCAACAGTAGTTGATCTAATGCGGTTTGTTCATGAAAATGACTATATGCATATAAGTTATAATTTTCCCACAGTTGATTCAACGTATCAATTGACCACTTAGAATTTTTCCATACCATAAATCCTGTACTTGTAATTGTATACATGATTTTATTTTCAGATAACGCATTTTTTGAAAGTATTAAATCAATTCCATCTTCTATAAATTCTTCAATTTTAATATTTTTTAAAAAAATAGCATCAGCATCTATCCAAACAACATAATCATATTGAGACAAATATTTTTGGATTAACGGTATTTTGATCCACGAATTCTGTCTATCAACTAATGGTTCTTGTAAAATTTCACATACAAAACTATAATTATTTTTATTTGCGTATTTCAAATTGATTTCAGATGTAAATTTTCCAAAATCACAATTGCCATAATTGTTCCAAACTACGTTTTTTGTGAAGGCAGTTAAGATTAAAATATTCATATTATTGATGTATGATCGTAAAATTTAAATGTCTAAAATAAGAATAATAGGAAAAATTATAAAAATATTTAGATATAATTGATTTAAATTTATTTAACTTTTCATTCAATAACTCATCTCTAGATGTATTTGTTAAATGTACACTTTCATTTAAATAGTACATTTTAATGCACATTTTATTATTTAAAGATTTTAATTTATCTAGTACGTCACACAAACCATCTTCACTTTCAAAATAATTTAATATAATTGTATAATGGTCAGATCCATGACATTTATTAAATTCAATGTTTTTATCAATATAAATTTCTTTTATTTTTTCTTTTTGATCTACATCTAGATTTGGTGAAATTATAGATATGTTTTTAAAATCTGTATTCATGCCGAAATACATGATTGAATTCAATTCTTTATAAATTGAATTATAACTATATATAGACTCATAATTTGATGATATTGATTTTTCTAATCCAATATCAAAATTTTTATTATACGTCAAATCATGACTTGAACTTTTCGTACTTGAAATTGAATCGTTTCTAAGTGTCCATGTATAAAGATTTCTTGGTACATGCAGCCAATTACCATATCCATTCATGTATAACATTCTATAAGAATCTTCACATACATCATTAAACGTATTAACATTAAATTTTAAATCTTTAATATTTTTAAAACATCTTCCGTGTCCAAAACAATAATAGTTTAAATTGTTACAATAATCGATTTGTGGATGAAAATGATTTAATTTATCAGTCAATTTTTCTTGATTAAAAATATAACCGAAAGAATGAACAGATCCATCAGTTTCATTGATTCTTGTGAAATCACATGTTATTATAGAAAGATCATTGTATTTTTTGATTAAATTATTATAAACAGTCAATATGTTTTTGTCTACCAAGTCGTCACTATCAACCAACAATACATACTCATATTCAGATGGTATAAATTTATTTGGCTGCCAATACATTTCCATTTTATGATTTTGTTCAACATAAACAATTTTAGTATTATCTTTAATTTTTTCTAATAAATTTTGTTTTGTATCATCATTGCTATAATCATCAGTAACAAACCAAGTAAAGTCTGTATAATCAATTGACATTATATTTTCATACAACCTATCAATATACTTTGATGTATTGTAGAAAGATGTATAAATTGCAAATTTAAGCTGATGGTTCATATTTCATTATGCTTTTAATATTGCCAATTACTACTTCTGATGTAATTGATTTTGAACATTCAAATTGTCTATCTGTATTTTTTAATTTGGGACACCAATTCCAATCTCCTTTGTCAAATGTATACTTTGGATTGTTCCAACAACCATGACAAACATTTTTATTAATGATTCTAAAAGGGGTGAAAAACTCATTTTTTTCTAAACTCATGCCACTTATTAAGATAGAAGGTTTGTTCAATGCCCAAGATAACCATGATACACCAGAAGATAGTCCAATATAAAAATCACAGTTATATATCATGTTAATAACAACATTTAAATCGGTAGAATTACATAAAATAACATCTAAGTTAGGATCATCCAATAATTCAACTTCTTCTTTTTGAACAATTACGACTTTATATCCATTAGAATTCAAAAAAGAAACTACATCTCTCCAGCCATTTTCTGTATTCCATTCTTTACATGCAGCCGTTGATTTTGTAGAGATACACACATATTTTTGTTTAATTGGTCTGTCTTTGTTTAATATCTTAAGAGGAGGCTTAATTTCTCTATAATCGATTCCTAAAATATTTGCACAAATTTCTTGATTATTCAACAATTTCCAACTTTTTCTTTCTCTAATTTCATCGTTAAAACATCCTATACTGTAAGATGCATATAAATTATGCACTTCCTTTCCTGGTTCAACAAATTTTATATGTGGATAAATGTCTCTAAATATTTCATTTTGATATGTAGAGCAATATACCGTGCAATTATGTTTTAGTCTAAATTCTTCAACAAATGGCATCCACGAAATATTATCTCCCAATGATCTACTATCAAACCAAATAAACACATTTTTCGAAGTTGCATTATAATCGATTTCACGAATTAAATTTTTTGATTTAAAATCAATTATTCTTATTCTATAATCGATAAAGTAACAGTATGAACTTTTTACCCACATATTAGATGTAATGACATCATCATGTAGTATTTCATTTGTTTCTTTATTGATAAATTGAACATAATATTTATTTTTATTATTATTGTCCAATATTTCACAAAAAGCGCCGTTGATAAAATTTATATTAATTTTCATACAATGTTATTGTTTATTAAATATGTTATTGTATTTGTGACATCTTCAATTGAAGAATGACATTCAAACTTAGGTTTGTTTTCTAGACAATCTGTTAGAGGTGGTATACTATTCATTGTTCCCCATTCTTTAATGCTATATTTCATATTATTTGTACAAAATAAATCGCATTTACCTTTTACATAAATGTATTTGTAATTTCTAGTTCCTTTTCTATATGGAGATGAAAATCTAGGATCTTTTGCACTACCTAATTGAATTATAAACGTATCAGTTGTTCCCGCAAGATGTAAAAGACCAGAATCAAGAGTCACAAATAATTTTGCGTTATTTAATAAATGCCATGTATCACTTAAATCCAAAGTATCTGATAAATCCAAACCATATAAATTTTCAAATTTGTATATGAATTTTTCAGTAGTAACATTTTTTTCTTTTTGAATTGTAGTTTTTCCTGTTATTACCGTAAAAATATTATTTTTCGATAAAAAATTAATTAACGATTGCCAATTCTCATGACTCCATGTTCTATTTGGCCAATTAGTAGATGGATGAATCACAACATAATCTTTTGGTAAATTAACAGAATTTGAAAAATCATTTGGAAAAAAATCACAATGTAATTCATCTTCAAATAACTGAAATCCTAAATCATTTGCGTGGACTTGTCTTAAATCTACATGTTGAAACTTTCTTTCAACACCTTGAGAATTTTTTAATCCAGGAAAAAGATAAGTCTGATAATATTCTATTTCATTCACAATAAGATTATTCCAATCTTTGTTTTTAAATTTATTATGAAAGTCTTCATAAGAATATAAAACGTCAATATAAGGACTATTAATAAAAACTCTTTTAGATTCTTCAGGAACAACAACATTTATTTTTTTATCATATACTGAAAAAACTTTACGTAATGATGGAGTAAAACAAATAGTATCACCTAACGTTTTACAATTAACCGATAAATAAACATCTCGCATAACTTTCATTTAAATAGAATTGGTTTGGAACAAAACAATAGTTTTATTTAAATTATAAATAGTAAATGTTTTTTTACCATTAAACTCGGCACCAAACCAATATTCAACGTTTTTTACCATAGTTAAATCATCAAAAAAACAAACATCACCTTTTTCATTTTTAATTTCTAGATAAACCTTACATGAATCAAAATAATCTTGTGAAAAGAAAACAAAATTATGATTTTCTGAAAATCTATGAAATTTTACATATCCATTATTACTGAGTGATGTAGAACCATATCTTTTATTAATTATATCATACAAATCTCTAGATACTTTATTCCATGAATAATTTGTTATAAATTTTTGTGATTTTTCTAAATGAATCTTCTTATATGTTGAATAATTTTTATAAGAATCCATGATGACTTCACTCAACATTTGAAAATCTGGTTCATCAAGATATCCATCAGAAAAATATTCATCTTCTTCACTATAAGCCGGTACCTTTTTTTGTATGTCTACTCCTAGTGGATATTCACCAGCAAATTCAACTTGACCTGATCCTTTGGAATATATTGACGGAATTCCACAAGCAAACGCTTCAGCTAATGGTATATTCCACCCTTCTCCTCTTGAACAACTCAGAAAAACATGACAATTCTTTAATAAATTTAAATAAACACTTCGATCTGGAAAATTATGAACTATAATTTTTGGTGAATATAAATTGTGTTTTTTAAATCTTTCTGATGCTGGTATCCAAATTGGATAGTGTTTGTCTACGCTTACATGAAGTTCTACGTCATCAACACGTTCAAACGTTTTTATAAAACATTCGATTATTTCTTTAGTTGATTTTCTAAATCCCCATGTACCAACAAGAAAAAATTTAAATTTATCAGACTTTTCTTGTTGAATAGGAAAACAATCTGGATCAATTCCTTCATGTACAATATCAATTTTACTTTCGTCCAATCCTTGTTGTATTAGACACTCTTTTTGCCACTTGGTTAAAACTATATTACTGTTGTAAGTTTTTAATTTATTTAAAAAATTAACATCGTATCTATCACTCTCCCACATTGTAAATGCGATTTTTGGTCCATAATATTCATCATAAAAATATAAATGATTGTGTTCGGCTGAAATTAGGTGAATTTTTTCTCCTATATGAGTATCTAAAACCGTAGAGTTCCAAGGCAAAGGATAGTCGCTCCAAATTTTATTATTTTTATAATGAGACCACAACGTTTGTTCTGATAATATTTGTTTATCTAAATCATTTAAATACGAATCTAATTTTGGATCTAATGTAAAATTTCTTACATAAACTTTAGCGTGATTGGATAATCCTCTAAAAAACCCTCTGGTATGATTATTGAATCCCGTAGAACCAAGATATGCACCGTGACATTTAATAAACATATATATAACAGTTTCAATACATATATTATCGAATTAAAAATAATTAAATTTAAATAAGATATACTATATATAATTATCAATGAAAAATCTTTACCATATAGTTACCAGATTTACAAGAAACGATGTTAAATGGTTGGATAACTGTTATAAAAGTATTATAAATAATGATATAAACTATAAATGGTACATAATCGGAATCGATGATTACGTTGACGTTTCTAAATATAGAAATACAATATATCTAAAATTTCCTGATAAACCTAATTGGAAAAATTTATGCAATTATTATTTAGATGTTGTTCCAGACGAAGGTCAGTGGTTTTTCATATTAGATGATGATAACCTATTACATCCAAATTTTAATCAACTAGACAAAAAAATACAACCAAATTCAAAACTAATAATAGTAAGTCAATTATATGAACCAAATAAGATTAGAATCGCATGTGAACAAAATATAATTGTTCAAAAAATAGACATGGCTCAGTTTTGTATTAAACGAGAAATAATAAACGATTTAAGATTTTGGGAAATATATAGAGGTGATGGGTATTTCATCATGGAACTATATATAAGATGTAAGGAATATGAAATCCAAACTCAGATTATACCTGAAATATTTTCTTATTATAATGCACAACATTGGATATGATAAACACTGATAGTATAGATATATTAAAATGTAAAGAACAATTTGAAAATCATAATAAAGTAATAATTAATGATTTTTTATTAACCGATTATGCTGAATCTTTACATCAATTTTACAATGAAAAAATGCCATCTGATTGGTGGTTTGCATCGTCGTATCCATCCTTTACTAAAGGGGAGTCTCATGAGTTTATACAAGTAACTGAAGACAATTATCACACAATACAAATAAATAAATCATATTCAAATAAGTGTTTGAATGATCATATATATTCATATTTCTTCTATAGAACTATGCCACACATTGATGGATGTTCGTGTTTACATTGTTCTATTCATAGTTTTTTGTCTAGTGAAAAGATTATAAATATTTTAAATGAAATTACAAATTTAAATTTAAAAAAATCAACGACTATATTTGCAAACAAATATACATCAGATTGTTTTCTAGCAACTCATACAGATGACGGAAACGGAAGACTTGCATTTGTTTTACATTTAACAAAAAATTGGAATGCATGTTGGGGAGGGATGTATATGGATCACACAGATCCAAACAATATAAAAACCGTGATTCCAAGTTTTAATAAAATGGTAATGTTTAAAGTAGGAAATCATGAAACACCTCACAGTGTGAGTTGTGTAACAAATAATTTAACAAGAAAAAGAATATCAGTTACAGGATGGTTTGATTAATTTATGAAAAAATTCTGCATATTAACTTTAACTCATGAATCATTAAATAGACCAACATATCTCCGTGATACAGTTGATTCTTTTTTAAACAATACTGAAGTGGATCAAGTTATTGATTGGTTCATATACATTAATAAAACAAATCAAGAATTTATATCAGTGTGTAATGAATTGATCGATAAATATAAAGATAAAGTCGATTTCAAAATTGTACATTCTAACGTAAATAATGGAGTTGGGTATGGAATCAATCGATTAAATGATCTATCAATTGATTATGAATATAGTCTTTTTCTTGAAGGGGATTGGAAATGTATGTCGCCGGACATAAGTGGTCAACCAAAGACATGGTTGAAAACAAGCATTGAGTTATTGGACGAAAACCAAGATACAGATGCGGTATTTCTAAGAAGGTATATTAATGATTACGAAAGCAGATCCACAGGTATCTTTGCGTATTATTCGGTTAAAAACTGTAAAGTCGAATCAAAAAATGGACTCAAATATTTTATTGTTCCTGTTAATTTATATACAAATAATCCATTGATTAGAAGAAATAAATATTTTTATGACAACAAAACTTTTCCATTACAAGAATTTTTTGATTCAAATGGAAATCCAACTGAATTAAAAATAGATGATGTTATATATGTTGATTGGGGACAAGCAGAAATTAAAGCACAACCAACAGATAAAAAAATTAAATATATAATGTTAGTTTGGGGAAATTTTTGTCATATAGATAATATGGGCGAGTTTGATAAACAAAATCAAAAGTTTATAGAACAAGAATCTAAATCGGGATGTAAAAAATATAACAATGGACAATCAAAGTGTAAATTTGGATATTATAATATATCTCCACATTTTTGTATATTATGTAGTAAAACTTTCTCAGAATTAGAAATAGAAAACGTTTTTGCTAAAGAATCTTATTTATTAGATACATTAGAAATTAATAAAAATGAATGGACAAAAGAACAAAAATTAAAATTTATAAAAGATCAAAACTTAACTCCAGAATTCGATTTAGAACCTTTTATTAACTATTTAATATGATTAGTTTTATAATGCCAACAATATGGAAAGCGGAAGAAATACACAAATCAATCGAACAATTTAAGCGTGTAAAAGATAAAAACGCAGAATTAATTATAATTGATAATACACATTCTGATTTTCATGATAATGATTCAAGAATCATAGTCGTTAAATGTAGTAATAATATATTTGTAAATCCTGCTTGGAATCTAGGTGTAAAATTAGCAAAAAACAAATATATCTGTTTAATAAACGATGACATTTACTTTAACTATGTAACGTTATTTAATAATTTCTTAAAATTTATTAATCAAGATCCAAACTTTGGATTAATTGGATATAATGAGAATGCAAGATTAAGAGATAATAGTGTCATAATAAACAATGATGAAGATGAACTGATACTTGTGGATACTACTGGTATAGTTCCATTTGGTTATGGATGTTGTATATTTCTAAAAAAAGAAGACTATTTTGAAATATATGATGAATGTAAAATATTTTATGGTGACACAATTTTAATTGTATCAATCGTTGACATAAAAAGAAAACGGATGTATTATATAGATAATTTAATAAGTATTGGACGAATAAGCGTGTCAAGTGACGATTATCCAAAAAATATGGAAACTGACGAAATTTCGTTTTATAAACAATACAAAATCATAAAAAAATTATGAAAAACAGCAAAATTACTGTTTGTATATTTGGAAAACAAATAGAAACTTTATTTTCAGAAAAAAACGCTCCTGAATATGAAGAAAATACATTTATACTTTTAAATTATGAAAATGATCATCAGTTAAATGATATAATAAAAAAACATGATCCTCATGTGTATATTACATTTGGCGATTGGCAAAAATATAAATTATTATGCAACGCTCCATATGAAATAAGAAAAAGATGGATGAATTATCCTACTGATACAAATTTAAATCAAATAGGAGAAGACGCATTAAATTGTTATGTACATTCTACATTCAATTCTGATAATAATGAATCTCCATTGGTATCAGTTTTTACTCCCGCATATAGATCCTCACAAAAAATATTTAGACCTCTTCAATCACTTTTAAACCAAACGTATAAAAATTGGGAATGGATTATTATAGACGATTCTGATGATGACGACAAAACTTTTAATTTATTAAAAGAAATAAGTGAAATAGATTATAGGATAAAGGTATTCAAAAATGCAAGAAAATCTGGAAGTATAGGTGAATTAAAAAGATGGGCAGCAGGTCTTTGTTCTGGAGAATATTTATGTGAATTAGATCACGACGATGAATTGACAATTAAATGTCTTGAATATGTAACAAAAACATTCAAGAAATATCCAGACGCAGGTTTTGTTTATACAGACTCCGCTGAAGTATATGAAGAAGATGGATCTAATGTAAAATATGAGGAAGGATTTTGTCTAGGATATGGTAGTTATAGACAAGAGTTTTATAATGGTAAAATATATGAAGTTGTAAACGGTCCAAAAGTAAATCCAAAAACAATTAGACACATAGTTGGTGTACCTAATCATATAAGATGTTGGAGAAGAGATTCTTATTTTAAAGTAAATGGACATAATCCACATCTACATGTTTGCGATGATTACGAATTAATAATAAAAACGTTTCTTACAACAAAAATTGCATATATACCAAAATTAGGATACATTCAATACAGAAATAAAGAAGGTAATACCACTACTTCAAGAAACAAAGAAATACAAAGATTAACCAGAATAATCAAAAATTCATATGACCATCTAATTCATAAAAAATTTGTGGAATTAGAAATCAATGACTTTTTATATGATGAAAAGACACAATCTTCAAATATAGATGGACCAAATCCACTATTTGAACAACATGTCTGTATCATCTCTGATGTTAATTAATTATTTTTTAATACTTTAATCTCTTCCTTTAAAGTATCAACCTCAGTCTTTAATACTTCAATGTCTTCAATTGCTTTCTTCAACGCACTCCACATTGTTGGTACAAAGCTCCACGTATCAAGACTTTGATAAATTGGATCACCATTTTTATCAACTGCATTTTTTTCTCCAAATACAGCTTGATTCAATCCACCATCTTGTACTTCATGTGCAATAAATCCAGATTCAACTTTTTGTAATGGATCATTAATACGAATAAATGTTTTTGGTTGAATGTTTTTAATAATTCCCCATCCATCATTATAGTTTTGTATATTGGTTTTTAATCTATAGTCAGATTGTGGCCCGGCTGGTCCGATTGGTCCTTGTCTTCCTTGAGGCCCTTGTGGTCCGATTGGTCCTTGTCTTCCTTGAGGCCCTTGTGGACCAGAAACATTGCTTGGAGCACCACTACTTCCGCTTGTTCCG
>Ga0208487_1000034_pt1 | contig 31991 bp, 20 predicted proteins | sample LakMenEpi21Sep12_FD_150723 | JGI IMG/M metagenome (GOLD analysis project Ga0208487, IMG submission 150723) | Freshwater microbial communities from Lake Mendota, WI - 21SEP2012 deep hole epilimnion (SPAdes) | ecosystem: Environmental > Aquatic > Freshwater > Lake > Epilimnion/Euphotic zone ...
GTATTCCGTGGTGAGAAATCTCTTCGGTGGTCAACCACCAACAGCCTCGGAGGGGAACCACGGAACACACCGAACACACGGAAGGAAGGCCAGGGAGGAGCTACTTTCTTTTTCTGTGTGTTCCGCGTATTCCGTGGTTCGAATCCCCCTGGCCAGCTTCGAAATTCTGCTATTTACCCAAATTGACTGTTTATGCTACGGTACCCATTCGTCGTTGTTGGTTGGCAAGGAGGATTCATGGAGGAGTCTAGGCCATGCATTTGGTACGTTTGGATATCGACAAGAAAAACGCTGCGTCGCAGTATCATGTTGGCCCGTTGGGTGCGGGACTCAATGCCGTCTATTCCCCGCTGGTTTCCAACAGCACGTTATTGACAAGATTTACCAAAAGCCTGCTTTTTCGCGGCCAGACGCTCGGCGAGCTCGACGATTCCGAGTTTGCTTCGATCGATGGGTCGGTCACCTGGGTCGACGCTTCCGGACATTTGCGGATGATTGATTGCGTGGGCGGCAAGCCACTTTTTGCGCACGCATCCCATTCGGTACCCACCTCCAGCGGTGCGACTTATCAAGAGGACGACGAGCGGATCGGTGGTCGGGGAAACATGTTTTGGGAGGGGGAGGTCTCCGACGGTCGCTGGGACGAGCTCCGAGCTGACATTTTGGGGATGGTTTTCTGTTCCCCCTTGGGATCGGTCTCACCGGAGAAGCTTTGGTGGGCGGCAGGTCGATTAGGGGTCCATAGCCCTGCGAAGATGGAGTTGGATGAGGGTTATAAATCGCTCAAGGACGAAGAGACGCAACTTCTCGAACGCCTCAGGAGTTCCGATCCGGTGGATCACGATCGCACTTGGTGGATTGCCGAGCGGGATCGACTCCGTGGGCAATTGCAACAGGTCGCGCATCACAATTTGCAGCAAACATTGGGAGTAGGCACCAGCACCGAACCGGTAGCCCAAGGGCCTGCTCAGGACGTACAGAGTCCAGCCTCCCCGAAAGGGGTATGGGATGATTCACAGATTCATCAGCAGCTTGCACATGCCGAGATGATGATCGAGCGATGGAATCAGCGATGGGGTTGGCATCAGCGATTATCCCAAGTGCAGTCGTCCTTATTGACTCGATCGGTCTATCGCAAGACGACGACTGGCTCGTTGATCCCATCGGCTGAACGGATTTTGTCGGAGCTGACCGCCGGAGCGGTCCGTCAGCTTCCGACCTGGGCCGTCGAGGCCTCGTACCTGCATTCGGAAGCTTACAATGCGGGCCTTCGTTATGACGTTTTGGACTCGCAGGTGCCCTCGGGTGAGACGCGTCAACGGCGACTTGTCGACCTTGCGATTCGGTTGGCCTTGGCACAGGCAGCGAGATCTCGGATCGGACGCATACCGTTTGTGCTTGAGAATTCGCTCGACGGTTTCCGAGGCGAACCGTTGGAGCAAATCCTCCATGTCGTTTCGAATTTTTCGCGAGATGGGTGGCAATTGCTGCTGACGACAGCCGACGAGTTTGTCGCAAGACGAATCGCTGGACACGGAGGAACCGTTGCGAGAATGCATGAGAATCTGCGGTATGCCAAACCGCAATATGTCATCGATTCGGACACCGATTTGGGGCTCCATCCTGTATTGGATCGTGCGCCGGTGGTTCAGTACTCCGGCACGGCTTCGACCGACTTCAGCGAGGTCAATCGCCAGCTTGATTGGTTAGCTCAGCAAGAGGATTCGCAAGTTCCGCAGCGCATCGAGCCGGTGGTGCATCAACGGCATGGAAAGACTTACTATTTGACCAAGGAGAGTCTTGTCGATTCGATTCCTGGACTCGGCTCCGAGACCATCCGACGGCTTCGGTCCGTGGGCGTTCATCGTGTTGGGGACTTTGTCTCGACGAGTTTGCCCAAATTGGCAAGCGTTACCGGATTGCGTTCCGAATGGTTGCAAAACACCCTTGGGGTCGCCGAGTTGATGTGCAACGTCCCTCAGATGCGAGTCTTCGACGCAAGAGTATTGGTCTCCTGTGGAGTCTACTCGTCGAAACAACTTGCGAGCACCGAACCGTTGACGATCGCAAAGAAGCTTCATCGGTTCCTCGGAACCCAAGCCGGTCGTATGCTGCGAAAAACCTCTCAGCAAGGTGAGTTGCCAAGGCTTCAACGCTGGATTCAAACCGTCTATCAGCAACATGGTTTGTCGATCGACACGGTAGGAACCGCTGTGGATTTCGATTGGGATCGGATCGAGCGAGGCTCCAAGAGGAGCGTTCGTCCAGCACCCAATGCAGGTTATCGAAACCAGTACGATCCAACCCAGGACGATCTCACAGAGAACGATCCGGATTTTCGAGAGGATGCAGGACAAGCCGTAGCGAAGTTCAATGTGTATGCGGGTAAGTCCGATTCGACATGGAAGTTCTATCTCGACTTGGCCAGCCCTGTGGTCGACGCACCGACGATTGGTCCGAAGATGGCCGAGAAGCTCGAATCGATTCGGGTGAAAAGCATCGGTGATCTGCTTGCGGCCGAATCGGGAGACGTCGCTCATGCGATGGGCGAAAAGGGGGTCACAGCGGCGACCGTTGAGATCTGGAAGAGCCAGTCGATGCTCGTCTGTCGCATACCGAACCTTAGGGGCCAAGACGCTCAATTGCTCGTGGCAGCCGGATATTCCACCGCTGAGTCGATTGCACAAGCCTCTGCCGAGACGCTCGTCGAAGCGATTGCACGCGTTGCGAGCACCAAACAAGGCCTTCGATTCCTTCGCGGGGGCAATCCGCCCGACCGCGATAGGATTCTCTCATGGATCGAGTGGTCCAAGCATTCGCGCTTGGTCCAAGCCGCTTAGGCAATCAGCCCTCGTTGATCGTCAGGGGTTGCGGGGTAGCAACCCATACACGCATCCGGACTTCGGCGTCCTTCGGGACGTAGACGACCAGAGGAAGTTTGCTGTTGTATCGGAGAAGCTTCGGTTCGCCCCCCAAACGCACAAAGCGTTTGACTTTCGGGGCATCGGGATCGACGCCGATGCGGGTTCCGGCCATGGGCCCAATCTGCTTGACGAGGTACTTAGGGAACCCCCAGCCCTCGATGGTTTCCTCTTCGAGGCTACCGGCGAAAAAAAATCGGTTGGAAGCATCGACCTCGACCGTTTTTCCGACCATGAGTTCGACCCGATAGTCTTCCTCTTCCTCCTTGGGTTCAAGGTACACGACGAGCCTTTTCATCCCGTCGGTGGGAGCCGGATAGGCTTTGAGATTGTCCTGAGCAGATTGCTGAGCCATCGCATGGGATCCTACGAGTAAGGTGCAAAAAGCGAGCATGAGTTTGAGCATAGCTGGTGTTCCTGTTGGCACGTGGACTTTGGTATCGACGAGGATGTAGTTTAAGACCCTCGCGGAGGCTCGTCCACGGGTTGGACTTCCGTTCGGCTCGAGAGATACACAAGACCTCCGATCAGGGCAATGAGCAGCAGGATCGCTCTGTACATCGTCGCGACGATGAGTCCTGAGAATTCGCTCGAGACGCTCGGGATCTGCTTGAACAATAGGTCGATCCAAACCTCTTGGAGCCCGAGCCCTCCTGGGGTGATGGGCAATGTCCCGGCCAAGAGTGCCGGTGGAATCGCTAGGAAGTGTTCGAGCAAGGTCGGTCGAGTCGAGGAACTCGAATAGAGGGCCGAGGAGATCAGCCAGCAACTTGCCGTCAGCGAAGCATGGACGGCTAGGGATTGGGCGATCATGGCCAGGGCGAGTTGAGGTCGATTTTGAAAGATCAGGCAGGCTTTGGCTATTCGATGCAGTTTGTCACCGACCCAAGGGATCCTTTGCACGAGATCCAGAGGCATCGATTTGCCGAACCCTACGATCCCAAAGAGCCCCACAAGTCCGATGAGACTCAGGATCCAGGCAGCGTTTCGAATGGTGGTCAATTGAGGCGATAGGTCCAGAGCAAGGCTGGTACTGATCGCAGCGACCATGACGAGTCCGAGCAGTCCGATAGCGCGATCGACCAGCACGCTGGTGATCACCTCAGTCTTGCGATCTTTGCTTCGGTTGGCCGCCGCGATGGCTTTAAAAAGATCCCCGCCGACACTTCCTGCGCTGACGGTATTGAAAGCCACACCGAGGAATCCGAGCCGGATAGTTTCAAACAAAGAGATAGGGACTTGCAATGCCAACAGGAGGCGTTGCCATCTCCAAAAACTGATGATGTTGGCAAGCAGGACCATGGCAAGTGCCAGCAGCAGGAGCGACCAGTTTTTAGGCTGTTGGACCAGAAGGTCCCAGTCTTTTTTGGGGAACTTGCCGACAACCCAAACGACAATAGCGCAAAGGGCGAGCCACTTGAGGCCTTCGATTGCGCGTTGGATCGAGCTGTTTTGAGTTGCCATGACTGCAATAAAAAACCTCGGTACCTAGAGGGGTGACCGAGGTTGCAATGGACCTAGAGGGCTCGGGGACTAGCCGACGACGGCTTTGGCGAACTCGACAGCTTTCTTGGTGTTTTCCCAAGTGAACTCTGGTTCGTTGCGTCCGAAGTGGCCACCCGAGGAGGTTTTGACGTAGATCGGGCGACGTAGGTCGAGGTACTCGATGATCCCGCGAGGGGTCAGCTTGAAGAACTCCTTGACGACCTGGCAGATCCTCTCGTCGCTGACCTTGCCGGAGCCTTGGGTATCGACCCGGACGCTGACCGGTTCGCTCACTCCGATGGCGTACGCCAACTGGACTTCGCAGCGATCGGCCAAGCCTGAGGCGACGATCGTTTTTGCGACATGGCGAGCCATGTAAGCGGCGCTTCGATCGACCTTGGTCGGATCCTTGCCGGAGAATGCTCCGCCGCCGTGACGGCCCCATCCGCCGTAGGTATCGACGATGATCTTACGACCGGTCAGGCCGCTATCGCCGTGGGGACCACCGACGACGAAATTCCCGGTGGGGTTGATGTGGTAGACGATATCTGGAGTGATCATCTTGGGTGGCAAGCACGGCTTGATGATTTTCTCGATGACATACTCTTTGATTTGGGAGTGGGTCACATCAGGCGAGTGTTGGGTCGAAACGACGACGTTGTTGATCCCGATAGGCTGGTACTCATCGTAGACGATCGAAACTTGACTCTTGGAGTCCGGACGCAACCAGTTGACGTCCTTGTTGAAGCGAGCTTCGGTCAGTCGGTTGGTGATGCGGTGCGCAAGGGCGATCGGCAGTGGCATCAATTCGGGGGTGTCGTTGCAAGCGTATCCGAACATGAGTCCTTGATCGCCCGCACCGATGTCTTTCCCGGCAGAGTTGTTTTCATCGACTCCTTGGGCTATGTCAGGACTTTGACCGTCGAGGGCGACCATGACGTTGCAGGTCCTGCCGTTGATTCCCCATTCGTCATCGGTGTACCCGACATCGACGATCGCTTGGCGGACGATATCGGCGTAGTTGACGACCGCTTTGGTGGTGATCTCGCCGACGATCAGAGCAAGACCGGTCGTCACGACCGTTTCGCAAGCCACACGGCTCATGGGATCTTTAGCCAACAGGGCATCCAATACACTATCGGAGATCCGGTCAGCTAGTTTATCCGGGTGCCCCATCGAGACCGATTCGCTGGTAAAAACATACTTTCCAGATGCCACTGAAGAACTCTCCGATTTAAACTGATTGCGATCGAAAGGAAACGATGGCTAGGTGCGAAAAGCCCCTGTGCCACACCGATATAGGGCCTTAAGTGTATCTGCTTTCGGCGAAATCGAAAGTCGCAAGGAGCTCAGTTCTTTGGGCAATCTTCCCAACGAATCCAAGAATATCCAAGAATATCAGTGAAGATCAGCCGATGCAGCGGAGTTTCCGCCCCTTCCTGATGCGATCGACGAAGGTTACAACATCGGGCACGGGATGGGAGCGGAGGTTTTAGCGTGCTGGATTCTACGATTTTGGAGATCCGAGGGCCTCGCCGGGGGCTGCGAGGGTAAGCATGATGAGCGAGAAACACATGGTGAGCCAAAAACCTCGATTATTTCAAGTGATTTCAAAATCTCTGCTCTCCTTAGCAGTTTTTTTTGCGATGGTTTTTTGGCTCTTTGAAATGCAGAATGGGCCCTCGCAGAATGGGCCTCTCGTGAACCGGTCGGCTATCTACGCTGTGTCGGCTCCTATGCCCGCTCGCCCGAACGACCAACTCAGGGATCGCTTGCACGGAATCCTAGCGGTCCAGCAGAACGCTTGGAACCAGGGGGACATCCGACAGTTCATGGATGCCTATTGGAACGACGAAGCCTTGACCTTCTCGTCCGGTGGCAAGACGACCCGCGGTTGGCAAGCGACTTACGAGCGTTACAAAAGCAAATATCCAGACCGGGCCGCGATGGGGCAGTTGACGTTTGATGCATTGGAAACGAGCCAGATCGATGAGCAAGCTGCATTGACGCTTGGGAATTGGAAATTGGACAAGGACAAACCGGCACGCGGTAACTTTTCCTTGGTATGGAAGAGGATCGATGGTCAGTGGAAAATTGTGCACGACCACAGTTCTTTGCTCACTGAACCGAACTAACCCCTACGGGGACTACGACGAAAAGGGTTTTGCATGTCGCAGATTGCGTTGGAGAATATTTCGATCGGGTTCCGTGGTCCTTTGCTTTTGGATCAGGTGTCGGCACGCGTCGAGCGAGGGGACAAGATCGGGTTGTTGGGTCGCAACGGCTCGGGCAAAACGACCCTGCTGAGAATGCTCTTGGGACTCGAGCGGCCCGAGAGTGGCAGGATCGAGTTGGAAGCCGGTTTGAAGATCGCTTCGGTCCCTCAGGACGTGCCGGCCGGAACCAGCGGAACCGTCCTTGAGATCGTATCGAGTGGACTACCCGAAGACTATGCACTGCCCGAAAATGAGTGGATGAAGGATCAAGCTCTCGAACGTGTCTTCGAGCAACTTCATTTGGACCCCGATGCGGATTTCAGCAGTTTATCGATCGGCCTGAAACGACGTACGCTTTTGGGCAAAGCGGTCGTCGGCTCCCCGGATGTATTGCTGCTCGACGAGCCGACAAACCACCTGGACATCGACTCGATTCTATGGCTCGAAACGTTTTTGGCTGGCTTCTCCGAGACGCTGATCTTCATCACGCACGATCGCGCTTTTTTGACCAAAATCGCCAACCGGATCCTCGAGATCGATCGGGGCAAACTCTTCGATTGGGAATGCGATTACGAGACGTTTCTCAAACGCAAAGAACAGGCGTTGTTGGCTCAGGAAAAACAAGACGCACTGTTCGACAAAAAGCTCGCGATCGAAGAGGCTTGGATTCGCACCGGCATCAAAGCGCGTCGAACGCGCAACGAAGGGCGCGTCAGGCGGCTCGAGGCGATGCGCAAAGAGCGGACCGGGCGGCCTCGAAAATCCGGGTCGATGGGACTATCGATCGATTCGGGAGACCGAAGCGGCATGCTGGTTTGCGATCTGCAAGAAGCCTCATTCGGATACGGGGATCGAACGATGGTCAAGTCTCTGGACTTGACCATCATGCGGGGTGACAAAATAGGAATCCTCGGTCGCAACGGGGCCGGCAAGTCCACGCTCCTCAAAGGAATCCTCGGAGAACTTGCCTCCACCAGCGGAAACGTCCGCCTAGGTACCAACCTACAGATCGCTTACTTCGACCAGAACCGCGATGTGCTCGATCCCAATCTTACGGCCGAAGAAAACGTCGGAGTCGGCAGAACGACCGTGACGGTCAACGGAAGGAACAAGCATGTGATCGGCTACCTTCAGGAGTTTCTGTTCACTCCCGAGGAAGCTCGCTCAAAGATCCAGTTCTTCTCAGGTGGCCAAAGGAATCGATTACTGCTTGCGAAACTCTTCGCGCAACCAGCCAACCTGCTGGTGATGGATGAGCCGACGAACGACTTGGACGCCGAATCCCTAGAGATCCTCGAAGATCGACTCGTCGACTACGAGGGAACTTTATTGGTCGTCAGCCACGACCGAGCGTTTCTCAACAATGTCGTCACAAGCATGATCGTTTTTGAACCAGACGGGATCCGCGAATACGTCGGCGGATACGATGATTGGCTCAGGCAGAGCAAAGTCCAAAAGGAAAGCACTTCGAGCGGCAAAGGATCCAAGAAATCCGGAGGATCGTCACCCCGCACCCCAGCCGAAAAGAACCCTGGAAAGTCAGCAGAGAAAGCCCCAGAAAAAGTTCCAGAGAAAGTTACAGCAAACGCCCCTGCAAAAGCAGCCGAAAAATCCGCCGCATCGAGACTCAGCTACAAAGAAAAGCTCGAGCTCGAGACCCTTCCGAGCAAAATCGAGGTGATCGAACTCCAGAAGGACTCCTTGCACGAAAAAATGTCGACTCCGGAGTATTTCAAGCTACCGGCAAGCGAGTTGGCCCAGGACGCCAAGCGGATGGAGTCTCTTGAGAGCGATCTGATCGCGGCTTATGCCAGACTCGAATCGCTAGAGAATCGCTAGCGATCCTCTAGGCCTTGAATTGCTTGGCCGAAATGGTTTTCTTCGGGCAATCAGGCAGCGAGGAGGCGAACGTCGATCCGTAGGGTTTGGTGGACATGCGAGGATCGGTGACCAATACGATTCCCGAGTCGGTGGCGGTTCGAATCAAGCGTCCGAAGCCCTGCCGGAATTTGATGACGGCCTCGGGCAGTTGGAAGTCGCGAAAGGGGTTGCCGCCAGCCTGTCGGATCGATTCGAGGCGTGCCTCAAGCAGCGGATGGTCCGGGACGCTAAAAGGCAACTTGGTAATCACGACGAGCTTGAGCGCATCGCCGGGCACATCGACTCCTTGCCAAAAGCTCTCGGCACCGAAAAGGACCCCGCGAGGATGCTCTTTGAAGGCTCTGAGGAGTTCGGTTCGGGGTGTTCCATCGGCTTGCGAATACGTCGCTAGTCCTTGTTGGCTCATCCAGGGCCCGAGTGCCTGACTGCAGCGACGCAAGGAATCGTAAGAGGTGAAAAGCACGAAGGCATGTCCATCGAATCGCCCGATGTAGTACTTCAACGCAGGGATGATGGCGTCCTCGTATTTGATCTTCTCTGCGGACGGATCGGGCAGATCGGACAGCATGTGGAGTTGAGCAAGTCTCGGGTAATCGAACGGCGAACCGACCTGCAGAGTGGGTGCTCCTTGGGCACCGATGCGTCGCTGATAGAACTCAAACGCGGGGTCGTCTTTTTTGGCTTGGGTCGGCTCGGTCGAAGCGGTTTGCTTGGTTGCGATCGTCGCGCTGGTCATGATGACACTCGGGACTTTCTGAAAAAGATGTTCGCGCAGGTAATTGCCGACATCCAACGGGCTGCATCGGAGTGTCAAACGGGTAAAGATCCGGCCAGTGCCGCGGGTCTCTTTTTTCTCGAACCAGTAGACCGATCCGGTCTCTTTTTGCAGGAGCCATGTTTCCAAACTGTTGGCCAATCCAGCCAAACGGTTCGATGCGGACATCATGTCCAGTTTGACGTTGGTGTCCTTAAGGTCCTTTCCATAGCGTTCCAGTTCAGCCGATAGCTCGCGCAATTTCTTGCACAAGTCCGTCTCTACCGAGACAGGGGTCCGAAGCCGCCCGTTCTGAGGCGATCGGACCTCGGCCCAGGCCAGAAAGGCTCCTACGAAATCATCGAGCGACTCCATGCATCCAAAACTCAGTTGCATCAATTGACGCAAACCCAAGGATACCAAGGTCCCTTTGTCGTTGCGAGGGTTGTAGAGCTTGCGCAGCGTGTAATCGATCTGTGAGTTGCTTATGGTCAACCCTAAATGCTCCCCGGCGACGCTCTCCATCGTGTGGCACTCGTCGAAGATCACCGCGTGGTAGTTCGGCAGAAAACTCCCCCCCTGGGCTCGCACAGCAAGGTCGCTGAAAAAGAGGGCGTGGTTGACTACCAAGATCTTCGCATTGGCCACCCGGCGGCGGGCCGCATAGTAAAAGCAGCTATCGAAGGTCGGGCATTTGCGCCCCATGCAGTTGCCCGAATCGCTGGACAACTCGTCCCAGAGAATTCCACTCGGACGAAACGGCAAGCTCGATAAACTCCCATCAGCGGTCGATCCGACCCAACGCTGAATTTCCTCGTACTGCTCGAAGTCGCGATCGTCATAGAGCAAGCTCGCGAGTCGCGAATCGGCTACCTTCATCCGCCGTCGCGATAGATAATTGCTGCGTCCTTTGACCAAGACCGACGTGAATTCGCGGGGGATCACGGCGTTCAGTAGCGGCAGATCCTTGCCGATCAACTGCTCCTGAAGGCTGATCGTGTGCGTGCTGATCACGACGCGGCGGACTTTGGGATCCTCGTCCTCGTTGGACCCCTTCGCTCCGGCGGTTGGCTCTTGCCCCTGGGCTTCCAGAGCCGCTTCGTCGGAGGTCGCAAATAGGATGGCCGGAACGAGATACCCGAAACTCTTACCCACCCCGGTGCCGGCTTCGACAATCAAATGCTTGCGGCTTGCCAGGGCTTGCGAGACCGCATGCGCCATTTGAAGTTGTTCTCGGCGCAGTTCGTAATTGGAGATCCGCCTGGAGATGCTTCCCCCGGGTCCGAGAATCGACTCGAAATCCAACTCGCTCATGCATGGGGCCTAGGAAAAACAACGTCGACCGATCGAACCGCAAAACGCCCCTAGAGCATACTCCAAAAGGCCACTTTTGTCTCGACATTGGCTCACCCATCGTGCAAAAGGGGGCGCCACCAAAAACAACGCCTCTGGGATTCCTTGCTTGATTGTGCCAACCGACTTGGGTAAATTCGTCTCATTGGTAATGTCTCATCGGTGGCGTCCCATCCGCAGTGTCTCATCGAGGCTTGGCTCGACATACCCCGCCCCCTTGGTTGCCATCCTCCCTTTTGCTTCGGAGCCTACTCGCTATGCTTGAATTCAACGCGACAGAATCTCGGTCTCAATCGTCCCGTCGAGACTTTCTGAACCTAGCGATCGCCTCCTCGTTAGGAACCATCGCTCCGATCTGGGACTCCCATGAGGCTCGAGCCGCTGGCTCCGCCGCCGTGCCGCTCAAGCTCGGATTGGTGACGTACCAATGGGGCAAGGATCTGTCGCTGGTCGACTTGCTCGATGTCTGCAAGCGAACCCACTACGCGGGGGTCGAACTGCGCAGCACCCACCGACACGGGATCGAACCGAGCATGAACGCAGCACAACGATCGGAGGCCAAAAAACGCTTCGCCGACTCACCCGTCGCGCTCGTGGGGCTAGGCAGCGCTTGCGAATACCATGCAGTCAGCCCCTCGGTCGTAGAAAAGAACATCGACGAGACCAAAGCCTTCATCGACCTTTCGGCGGAGCTCGGAGGCAGCGGTGTGAAAGTTCGCCCGAATGGACTCCCCTCGGAAGTCCCCGTCGAGAAAACGCTCGAACAGATCGGCAAGTCCCTGCAAATCGTCGGCCAATACGCCGCGAAAGCCAATCAACAAATTCGCCTCGAGGTCCATGGCAAAGGGACGCAGGAAATCCCCAACATGAAACGCATCATGGAAGTTGCAGATCATCCCAATGTCGTCGTCTGCTGGAACTGCAATCCAACCGACTTGATAGGACCAGGTTTCGATGCGAATTTCGATGCCCTCGCTCCCTGGCTCGGTACAGTCCACATCCACGACCTGCGCCCCGGAAAAGTCGATTACCCCTGGCCTGCCCTCTTCAAGAAACTCAAAGCCTCCGAAGCCAAAGGTTTCACCGGCTGGTGCCTGATGGAGGACGGCGCAACCCCCCCCGACATCCCTGCTGCCATGCTCGAGAACCACAGCGTCTTTGAATCGCTGAGCTCCTAACCGCATGGCAGCTAACCGCATGGCAGCTCACCGCATGGCAGCTCACCGCATGGCAGCGTATCGTATCGCAGCGTGTCGCGTCGCAACTCAGGCCCAAGTATCTCTCCTGGGCCCATTGAGTGCTGTAATCATCTCGCTGGTCTTGAGCCTGTGCTCTCCGAGCCCCTCGTGGGCCGAGGAACCCGACGCGTTCTTTGTCGAGCGTGTCCTACCCATCCTCGAGCAACGTTGCCTAGGATGCCACAGCCATGCCGCAGGCAAAGCCAAAGGGGGACTGGTCCTCGACTCGAAATCGGGATGGCAGATCGGTGGCTCGAGCGGCCCGGCAATCGTTGCCACCAAGCCCGAGGAGAGCTTGCTCGTCTCAGCGATCCGATACGAGGGACATGAAATGCCCCCAGACCAAAAGCTTCCCGACGAAGAAATCGAAATTCTCGTCCGATGGATCGCAAGCGGAGCTGCCGACCACCGCCAAACCCAACGGGCGGAAACCGATCCTGCGAAACTTTGGGCTTTGCGACCGATCGAGCTCCCTGCCGTTCCGACCCCCTCGAATCCCGCATGGTGCTTGGACCACGCCGATGCGTTTGTCCTTGAGAAGCTCGATCGCGCAGGTTTAACCCCCGCGGTGGAATCACCTCGCAACCTGTGGCTCCGCCGCGTTACACTCGATTTGACTGGCTTGCTACCGACGGCATCGGAGCTCGAGGCCTTTGCCTCGGACGCTTCAGATCGGGCCGAAGAAGCCGTGGTCCATCGATTGCTCGCATCCCAGGCCTTTGGCGACCATTGGGGTAGGCACTGGCTCGACTTGGCCTGCTATGCCGACCTGGCGGACATCCAAGGGGATGTCTTGATCCGAGATGCCTGGCGATACCGCGATTATGTGATCGAAGCATTCAACAACGATAAGCCTCTGGATCGCTTTATCCGCGAGCAGATCGCAGGCGATTTGCTCGACTATTCCGACGAACAGCAGCACCGCGAGCAGATCGTTGCGACGGGGTTCCTCGCGATCGGACCTTGGACTCTGCAGAACTACATCAAAGGGCAATTGGCTGCCGATGTGGTGGACCATCAGATCGATAAGATCGGCAAGACCTTTTTGGGGCAAACACTCGCGTGCGCTCGATGCCACGATCATAAATTCGATCCGGTCCCTACGGCCGATTATTACGCGCTGGCAGGGATCTTCCATAGCACCAAAACCACCAGCTACGACGGGCCAGGGGTCTGGAGTCAGATTTCCCATGCCATCCTCCCGGTCACGCCCGCCGACCAAACGGCCTTTGATCGGCTAACGGTGGAACTCGATCATAGAAAAAAACAGTTGTCGATCGAACTCGAACGTCTGCACAAGCAGGATGCTTCCACGCGATTCACGCAACGCCTTGAGGACGATCAAGCCAATGCGATCACGTTGGAAAACGGCCTGGACGCCAACCAAGAAGGAAAGCGATATCGGGTTTCGTTCTCCGTCGGCCCGTCGGTTTGGGCCGATGCGAGCCAAGCGACGCAAGCTTCCGATGGCGTTCTGCTTCAAGTCCTTCGCTCCGACGGAACCGTATTGGCCTACCATACGGCGCAGCCTGGGGCTTGGTCGTCCCAAGAAAATTCGCAGACGTTCCAACCCACAGCGTTTGAATACCAAGGAGATGGGACCGGACCTATCAAGCTCCATCTGATCTCGATGGCTTACACAGGACGATTTGGCGGGGCGATCGATGACCTTTCGATCGCGTCGATTTCCGACGGCAAGTCCATTTTCCAAGAGGATTTTTCCGATTGCCAACTCGGCTCGGCCCAGGGACTCCAGGCCCATACGGGCAAACGCGTCTATGCGAAGTGCTCGATCCCTCGTTGGACCGGCAACGGGATCAACCATTCGCATGCGGTCGATTGCGGGACCGAGCAAGAGCCGAATATCGCAATCCAGTTGTACAGCGGCAGCCCACGGGCCACGGCTGATCCTCGCGCAGGGCAGATCGAACGTGAACTTCTCGCCCTGGACCAGAGGCTTCAGGACGCACGTCCCGATCAGCAGCGAGCCATCGCGTTGGCCGATTTGCCTGAACCTGCCGATTGCCGAATCTACCAACGTGGGGACTTTCAATCGCTCGGCGATAGAATCCCTCGCGGCTTTGTCGGGGCGGTTCCGGTCTCGACCCAATACGGGATCACCAAGGGACAAAGCGGTCGATTGCAATTGGCTCAGTGGCTGACCGATCCGTCGAATCCGCTGACCTCGCGGGTCATGGTCAATCGCATTTGGAAGGAGCTATTCGGCCAAGGACTCGTGCGTACGGTCGATTACTTCGGCGTGCATGGGGAGCAACCCTCGCACCGAGAACTGCTGGATTTCCTCGCCAATCGTTTGCAATTCGATGACGCTTGGTCGATCAAAAAAACGATCGAGCGCCTGGTGCTTTCGCAGACCTATAGGATGTCCTCGACTCACGATCCAAAGGCAGCATCGATCGACCCGGACAATCGACTCTTATGGCACATGCCTCGGCGTCGCATGACGGCCGAATCGATCCGCGATTCGATCCTGACGCTCAGTGGTCAGTTGGATCCAAGTCGAGGTGGACCCAGCTTAGGTTTGCATCTCGAGGGGAACATCGCCGGGCTAGGTGGAAACGTCAATCCTCCTACCTGGGTGGGGAAAATCGATCCGCAGGTACGTAATCGCCGCTCGGTGTATTTACCTCTCAAGCGGGAGCGGCCTTCGGGGGAATTGGAGATTTTGAGCGTCTTTGATTTTCCGCATCCGAACGACATTACAGGTCAGCGTTCGAACTCGACGGTCGCGACCCAAGCGTTGTTTTTGATCAATGCGCCGATGATCAAAGAGCAGGCGCTCAAGATGGCTGAGCATTGGATAGCCAGAGTCCCCGAGGATGACGCCGAGCGTTATCGGCAGTTGATTCTAGCTGCTTATTCGCGTTCCGTGGACCATGGCTTGGCCACTAGCGATGCGACGCGATCCGAGCTCGACGAGCTGACTTCAGCGATGGAGTTTTTGAAATTCTGCAAGGACTCGATGATGGCTTCGGGCGATCGAAGCCAAGAGCAAGCGACGCTTGCGGCCTGGTCGGAGTTGTGCCATGCGATCCTCGGCTCGAATGAGTTTATGTTCTATGAATAGCCTCTCTCGAAGAAAACTTTTGCAATCGACCTGCTGCGGCTTCGGGAGCTTAGCGCTCCGAGCGATCCTGCAAGATTCGCAGGCCCATGCGCAAGCCTCAGGGGACGGGTCCTTAGGGCATTCTGGCGGTCCACTCGCACCGAAACCAACGCATCATTTGGCCAAGGCCAAGCGGGTGCTGTTTCTATTTATGTCCGGCGGTCCGTCGCAGATGGATCTTTTCGATCCCAAACCCGAACTTCTCAAACGGACCGGGCAGGCCCTGCCCTATAAGCTCCCGGACACCGAGGCGACCGTCGGCTTGGATCAGACCAAGCTGCTAGGTCCGATCGCAGGGTTTGAGCCACATGGCCAAAGCGGGCTGATGGTCAGCGAGCTGTTACCCCTGACTGGAAAGCACGCCGACGATCTGTGCATCCTGAGGGCCGTCCATGCCGACAGTCCGAACCATCCTTTGGCGATCCGGCAAATGCACACGGGCAATCTCTTCGATGTTGTCCCCTCGATGGGCTCGTGGTTGTCGTATGGATTAGGAACGGAGAACCAACAACTGCCATCGTACATCACGCTCTTACCCCAAGAAGGTGATCGCAACTACTCGAGCGCGTTTCTACCGGCGATCCACCAGGGGACTGCGATTCAGGATATCGGGTCGGGCTCGAAGTCCCCGATTCGACACCTATCGGACCTGCACTCGTCGCCTGAGATCCAGCGGCGGCGGATCGATTGGATCCAAGCCATGAATCGGCGACAACTCGCACGACTTCAAAGCGACCAGCAGATGGAAGGGGTGATCGAATCGTTCGAACTTGCGTTTCGGATGCAGACCGAGACCCCTAAGTTGGTGGATCTATCCGGGGAGTCTCAAGAAACGCTCGATCTCTACGGGATCGGTCAACCCGGAACGGATGAATTCGGTCGCCAATGCTTGCTGGCTCGGAGATTTAGTCAAGCAGGGGTTCGGTTCGTCCAAGTCTCGCTCGGAGGCTGGGACCACCATAACGGGATCGCCAACGGCCTGAAGGACCGCTGCCGGGTCAGCGACAAGCCGATCGCTGGTCTTTTGACAGATTTGAAGCGGCGCGGGTTGCTATCCGAGACACTCGTGCTCTGGGGTGGAGAATTCGGTCGCACACCGCACGCGCAGAATGGTGATGGCCGAGAGCACAACCACCATGGTTTCACCATGTGGATGGCCGGAGGTGGAGTCCGAGGTGGAATGACCCACGGAGCGACCGACGACTTTGGCTACTACGGAGTCGACGGTCGGGTGCATATCAATGACCTGCACGCGACGATCCTGCACTTGATGGGGCTCGATCATGAGCGATTGACTTACGATCACCATGGCCGGCCATTTCGGTTGACCGATGTGGCCGGCAAGATCGTCGAGCCGATCCTCGCTTAGCGTTGGACGCGGGCCGATCCGCCCTTGGCCAGCGTTTCGACTTCGGGCAGCTTGGCCATGGTCGTATCGCCTGGGAAGGTCGTCAGCAAGGCACCGTGGGCCCATCCGAGACGGAGGGCTTGTTCGGGTTCACTTCCCGAGAGCATTCCGTAGATCAGGCCAGCAGCGAATCCATCGCCCCCGCCGATACGGTCGATGACGTCGAGTTGCATGGTGGGGCTGACGTAGCGTTTTCCGTCGTACCAGAGGACTGCGGCCCAATCGTGTCGATTGGTGGATCGAACTTCTCGGAGTGTCGTCGCGACCATTTTGACATTGGGGAACTTCTCGATGGTCCGGTCGATCATGTTGAAGAACGCATCGGGGTCGAGTTCCGATTTGTGTTCGACATCTTGGCCTTGGATTCCGAGGCTCTTTTGAAGGTCCTCTTCGTTGCCCACCAAGACATCGACGTGTTGGACGATCTTGCTGACCATTTCCTGGCCTTTAGCAAGTCCACCGATCGCCGCCCAGATTTTAGCTCGGTAATTTAGATCGAAGGAGGTCACGCATCCGGCCGCCTTGGCCGCCTGCATCCCCTCGATGATCAATTCCGAGGTGGTAGGGGAAAGAGCCGCGAAGATACCGCCGGAATGGAACCATCGCACCCCGCTTGCGAAGATGGACTTCCAATCGAAATCGCCTGGCTTGAGCATTGCTCCAGCTTCGTTGGCGCGGTTGTAATAGACGACCGGGGGACGGACGCCTTGGCCTCGATCGCTGTAGACCGTAGCGATGTTGGGACCACGAACTCCGTCGTGCTCAAAGTGCTTGTAAAAGGTTTTGACCCCCATCTCTTTGACGCGGGTTTGGACCAACTCGCCGATGCCGTAGTTGACCATCGCGGTGGCGACGGCAGTATTCAAGCCGAAGCAGTCCGAGAGGTTTGCCGCGACGTTGTACTCACCACCAGAGACATGCACATCGAAACCGCGAGCCTTTCGAAAGGGGATGATTCCAGGGTCGAGTCGATGGACCAGAGCCCCGAGCGAGAGAAAATCCAGTGCACAGTTGTCCTTACGAATCGCGAGTTTCGCCATAGTGAATATCGATCTCCTGAATGAGAGTTACTCTGAATGAAGGTTACTTGGAAAAGAAAAAAGTTTCGTTTAGATCGTCGTCGCCGAGAAGCCGCCATCGACCACGAGGTTATGTCCGGTGACGAACGATGAGGCGGACGCTGAGGCGAGAAAGACCGTCGGTCCTGCGAGTTCGTGCGCATAGCCGAATCGTGCGATAGGGGTGTGGGAAATGATCTGTTGTCCGCGAGGAGCGAGACTTCCGTCGGCGTTGTAGAGCAAGTTCTTGTTTTGGTCGGCTGGGAAAAAGCCTGGGCTGATGCAGTTGACGCGGATCCCGCGTGGAGCCCATTCGCGTGCTAGGAACTGGGTGAAGTTGATGACGGCAGCTTTGGCCGCCGAGTAGGCCACCACACGCGAGAGGGGTACGATTCCCGACATCGAGGCGATGTTGATGATGCTTCCCGTGTTCCTCAGCAGCATCGATTCGCCGAAGACTTGACTCGGCAAAACCGTGCCTCCGATGAGGTTCAGGTCAAAGACATCCTTCCAGGCGTCGAGCGAAAGTTCGCAAAAATCCTCTCCGGGCTGAAGCGTCGCGGCGGCTTGATTTCCCCCGGCGGCGTTGACGAGAATATCGACAGGTCCCATCGAGTTTTCGATATGGTCGCGGGCCTTGGTCAGCGAGTCGCGATCCAGAGCATCGGCCGAGACGAAGATCCCCTCGCCACCCTCGCGGCGGATGTCTTCGGCCCGCTCCATGCCCCGTTGGGCGTTGCGGCCCAGGACCGCTACGCTGGCTCCTGCCGAGGCGAGCGCATTGGCCATCGCTCCGCCGAGGGCACCGGTCCCACCGACGACGACAGCGACGCGGTTTTCCAACGAAAAAAGACTTTCTAAACCCATAGTGGCACTCGACTTCGGCGATTGGGACTCGTGGAGATCATCGGGGCTTTATTGGATGCAAATCCAGGGCCGCTGGCAAGGCCGTTTCGGCCAAGTTTTCTCTGATCTTCGCGCAAGATCCACTACCTTTGCGTCTTTGCACCTTCGCGCCTTTGCGTTCTTTTCTTCCAACAGGCCGGGATCTGTGCGCGAGATCCTCTACCTTTGCGTCTTTGCACCTTTGCGCCTTTGCGTTCCTTTCTTCCAAAGAGCCTTACGCGCGGTCTTGCCCCTCACCCCCCCGCCCTATCTCCCCCAGCCAAAGCCCTGGGGGCGAGGGGGAGCCAAGCGGTTTGAGGGTGCGGACGGTATTGTGGTTGATCGTTTATGGGTTGAGTGGCTGTTTGGTTTTAGCCCGGAGGGCGGCACATGGACTGCCATTAGTGCGTAAGCCACCGGACTTGGGAAATCCCCTGACACCTTTTTGATCTTTGCTCGAGATTGCCTACCTTTGCGTCTTTGCACCTTCGCGCCTTTGCGTTCGTTTCTTCCAACAGGCCGTGCGCGCGGTCTTACCCCTACTCCCCTAGCCAAAGCCCTGGGGGCTGAGGTTAATGATTCGCCAAAGGCTAAAATTCGTTTAACCCGCAGCCAACGGCGAGGAACTTAACCAAGCCCGCCAGCAGGTCGCGTCTGGGCTAGAGCCGGTGTCGCAGTCGCTGAGTTTGGCCTGTGCGCGTACTTACCACTCACATCAAAAACGCAGCGGGAGTATTGATGATGCCGTCGGTTTGTTGCTCATGCCACATTGCTTGGCAAATCCCACACTCAGATGAAAACACCTAAAAAGCTGCCTAAAACGCACGCAGATTTTTGTCCGTCCTTTTTGATCGACTACATAGTTTTCGATATAATCCTTTCTTGCCCCCTGAAAACATGCCTTACCCACCTACCCCCCCATGAACCTCGCGAACCGATTTTTGCGGCCTACCGATTGCTTCCTCGTTGCCTTTGATATCGTCTCGTCATCTCAGAATTTAGCAAACCCAAACGGTCTAGCACGGGATCGCCGAGCACTTTTTGAAGCGATCAACCAAACCGCATTGGTTCGGCAATGTACACGTAGTGAGAGTCTCGTCGGCCAATTCCTCGGAGACGAGTTCCGATTGGCCTTCCCCACGACCTATAACGGTGTGTCGATCAGTGGGTCGGCGGTCGTCGAATTCATCGATGATGTATTCGAAAAACTTGAGAATCCAACGTTAGGGTATGCTCCGGTCATCCGCGCCGCTTTAACTAAGGGTCCCATACGCAGCATGGAGTTGCGTGGGTTTTGCTACCTCTCGGGGGAATTCGCGCTTTCAGAACTCTCAAACGCCTATGGCTCGGTCGACGGCAAAAACAATCTGTTGATCACTAAACTTGGATTCGACTGGTTTCAGCAAGTATCCGATCGAGAAAACGGGTCCCTCTACACCAAAAGCTACACTCAACGAGATGTTCCATCACCCTACACCGGTCCGGTCGATCACGATTTAAACAGCTTCGTCGTCATCGCGATCACCAATGAAGACCGCGTCGTCGATCAAGCACTTGTAGATTTCGCCAACGCCTGCCTCGAAGGGTTCCAGCCTGCACGCATTTCCATCTCGCCATCGAGTATTCTCTTTGTTTTCCAGGAAGCCAGTTTTTCGAAGAGCAAGGACTTCTTAGCCAGTATTCGGAATCGAGCGACAGTCTACCGCGATCATTTGCAGATCGCCGCAGCAATCGCGTACGGACTGGGACTCGAGATCGAAGAAAAAGATTGGTTGCCCAAAACCTTTGAATCGGGCACAGCCATCCAGCTTTGCAGACTCTTGGCCAAACTGCCTCTAGGGGCCCTTGCAATCCCCGACGATCCTGCCCAGTTCGAACTCTTCTCGCCCTTGAGCCGACAGTTAAAGGAAAAACTAGAGATTCCAGGCAAGCGCAATGAAGTGTTCAAGTGCGTAATCGACCGATCCTACTTCCCCAAAAAGGATCCGCCGAAGACGCCCCACCCGCCACAAGACCGCTATGCACCGGCGGACTTCAAGAAGCAGTGCCAAGCCCTCTTCATCGCCAAGCAGTGGCCCGAACTGCTCGATCTGCTCGACCAAAAAACAAAGCAGATGGGTAGCACTAGAAGAGCTACAAACCTACAAGGTGCCGTCGTGATTTTTCGATCAGACTACGAATCGATCCGAAGCCAATCACTCGACGGTTTTGTTAGTGCGGTCGAAGAACAACGACTGCTCGTCGCTCTTTGGTCCCGTGTCCTGATGCTCATCGATGATATCGACGGAACTCCCTCGGTTGTCATAGAAAAGAAACCCAGGGAAATCACGGCCAAAAGTAATCAATCAAGAAGTCCGGATTCGAATGACTCTTTAAAGGGAAACGGTGTTGTCACATCCATCGAATTCACTCTCGATAGACCGCTCGGTGAGTTCGACGAGTCTGCGTTTATGTCAGCTTTTCGACAGTGTACCGGTATCGACGCTAAGAAGATTCGTATTGCTTCAATTCGCCCGGGTAGCACGATTGTTCGTGTCGAAGGAGATCCGGATGTGTTGCAACGAGTCGTGGAACAGTTCGTTGAATCTAAAGAAAAACTGCATCTTTTCTGCCAATTAACAGGTTTTACATCTCTTCAGTGGGCAATTAATGGACGTTCTTATAAACTGGATGTACTTCAGGCGAATGAATTGACGCCAATGACACGAAACACGAATACAGACGATAAAGACGCAGGTCGAAATATGACATATACAATCGGTATTATCACAGCTCTAGAGAAGGAGTATGCGGCAGTTAAGGCATTGCTGAAGGACTGCAAGGCGGAAAAGAAACAGGGGAGTGGTGCTGGCAGACGATACATTGGGGGTAAAATATCATCAATTTCAGGTGGCGAACACAACGTTGTACTGGCACTTGCCGATATGGGAAATAACGTTGCGGCTACAAGAGCAACTTTGTTACTTAACCATTTCCCAACTATAGAAACCGTTTTGATGGTTGGAATCGCCGGGGGAGTCCCGTCCCCAAGAAAACCAGAAGATCATGTACGATTAGGTGACGTAGTGATTTCAAATAAACGGGGCGTCGTCCAGTATGATATGATCAAGTTGAAAGAAATTCGCGCGTGCTTAATTCCACCAAGTGCGGAAATGATTGAAAGCGTAAGACTCCTAGGTGCCGAGGCTCTACTTGGAAACCAACCTTGGAATACGCATATCGAATCGAGCTTACGTTCAATCGGGAGCGAACGCCCTGCTGACACTACTGATATACTATTTGATTCGAACAATCCAGAAATGAAAATCGAACATCCTGTCGATCCCAAGCGAACTGGGGGGCTTCCCCGTATCTTCTTAGGTCCAATTGCCTCTGCAAACGAATTGCTTAAGGATCCAGTCAAACGAGACGCACTTCGCGATCATTTCGGTGTAAAGGCTGTTGAAATGGAAGGCTCTGGCATCGCTGATGCAACCTGGAACAATGGAAAGGGTTACTTAGTCATACGAGGTATATGCGACTATTGTGATATCCACAAGAACGACGTTTGGCAGGAATATGCTTCTGCCGTCGCTGCGGGATATGCCGTAGCGCTGATCGAATCAATGCCGATCCCTTTTCCTGCAAGTGCAGACCGCATAGATCCTGAAAGACCATCACTACCAAAGGGAATTTCTATACCCACCCCGGGAATAGGCACCAGCACAGTAACGCCCGATTCCGGAATATCCTCATCGCCGCCGTCTGTTCCACCCAAAAGCCATCACGATTTCTTTGGCGAACAAATCTTTAAACTGATCGACGGAAACGACGAATTGACTGCGATTTTCGGTCAAGCGATCTTCTCAAAAAACCAGAGATGGGACAAAAACTCCGTCGTCGACCACTTTGTTGTTAAATCAGAAAAGAAGAATGACTTTCCGCTTCGTCGTTTGAAGGTAGTACTGGACAGTCTCGCAGCTAAACGAATCGAACTCAAACAAGATAGCTGCCAAACGCTTACGCTTCTCATAGAAATAATGACGATCGCTTCGTATCCGATAGGTGATAGCCAAACAATCGAAAAAGCGATGCAAGAAATCTTAGATACCGATACAGGCAATCCAACGACAGGTAGCCTGTCGACGTCAAAAATCGAGGACGCAAAGAAGCTCCTGATCGCAACAAGGATCAAATTACTCGGCGCAGAATTCAGCGATCTCAATATCGCGAAAATATTCAATAGAAGTATAACGGCTGATAACGAAGTGAGGCTTCTTTTGCGGAAGATTCACGTTGTTGCCGCACCGGCACAGAAAAAAGACGAACTGACTTTACTTGAGTTTTACTCAAAAGCCATCATAGACGATCTTGGATATGAGCAGAATTCCAAGTCCTATCAAGATGATCTTGAGGATGTGTTGGAGCAAAGAAGTCAAGTTTCGGCAGTCATCAGCCTACTCATATCCAAAGAGAACACAGAGGCAATCAAACAACTTCGTCAACGATTCCCCTTGCTGCTGGTTGTTGAGTTACCCAAAGATTCCATTGGTTTATACAATGCGATTTTCCGCGACCTGAAAGATATCGATGAATGTCTCCCGCTTTTGTGTGGGACAGTTAAAAGAATAACGTAACTTCCCCCCCTACCACACACCATGAAACCACTACCGATCCGGCTCCCGAGTGGGGCAGAATTTAAACACCTGCTCGATCCTGTCCACGAACAAGCCATCCGAGGCGCGGCGGCCGCGAACCGTCCGCTGCTCGTCCGCGGTGAACCAGGGCTGGGCAAATCCCAACTGGCCTACGCCGCCGCCTCCCTCCTGGGCCGAAAACTGATCTCCTACACCATCTCGGCTAGCACCGAGGCCCAAGACCTCCTGTGGTCCTTCGACGCCGTCAAACGACTCGCCGAATCCCAAGTCGCCGCGCAAATGCTCCGACTCGCTCCCGAACCCCCGAGCGATAAAGCTGCAAAAGCCGTCAAGGCCGCTCCGCAAGACCCTTGGGCCGATGCCGAAAATCGATTGCGAGATAAAATCGATATAAAAAAATTTCTGCTCCCAGGTCCCCTCTGGTGGGCTATCGATTGGGAATCGGCAGATAAAGCCAACCACGAACGACTGGCCCCCTCACCTGCCTCGGTGTCGGAGTCCGCAGATGACTGGAAACCCGAACAAGGGATCGTCATCCTGATCGATGAAATCGATAAGGCCGAGTCGAGTGTCCCTAACGGCCTGCTCGAAATCTTCGGTGCCCGGCAATTGCAACCACCCGGGTACCCCGATCCGATCGTCTCGAAACCCAATACCAAATCTCCACTGGTCATCATCACGACCAACGAAGAACGGATGCTCCCGACGGCCTTCATCCGCCGTTGCTTCGTCCTGGAACTCGAACTCCTGCCCTGCGTCGACAACCAAGGCAACAAAGCCATCAATGATAAAAAAGAAGCTTTCATCGATTATTTCGTGGCACTGGGCAACGCCCACTTCGATACCCAGCTTCCCAAAACGCTCTACCAAGAAGCCGCCGAGATGCTTTTCGAAGACCGTTGCGAAGCGATACGCAGCCAAGCCATCTGGAGACCTGGACCAGCCGAATACGTTGACTTGCTCTGCGCCGTGAAGGAATGGGAAGGGGAGATCGATGTGACCAAGGACTCGCCCCCGCCTCGCTCGAAAGCTCGCCGTACCAAACGCTCCGAAAAAGAGTACAAGGAGCTGTGCCAAAACCTTCGACGCTTCGCACTCCAAAAGAACGTCTCAGGTCGCTAAATGAAGTCCCATCGTCTCTCTTCGAAACGGTCGGTCATCTGGCGCGGCGATCTGATCCGAACCCGCCTCTTTGAGTCCGCTTATTCGGACAACCGCCCTGACGTCCTGCCGCTGATCGATAGCCTGGGCTTTACCGCCGAATTGCCCGCCGAGCCGCTGGAGACCGGTCGCCTGGGCATGGAGAAATTCCGTAAGGATCTCGTCGAGTTCAATCGGTTAAAAAAAGAAACTCCTAGCAACGAATTAGAGCAACCACCGGTCACTCCCACGCACAACTGGACTCCAACGCAGTTTCAATCCCCACCTTGGAAAGCCCGTAGCCAGGACCCGGAGCGTGAGGATCTAAGCCAAACCGAGAATCCAAACGGAATGCTGGTGGAACGCGTTCCGCTTCGTCCGCTGGCGACTTGGCCGCAGCTTCGGAACCGACTCCAACCCATGCTGAGTCGGACCGTTGTCACTCGGAAAGTCGATGCAAAGAAACTCGTAGCGATGCTATGCCGCTGCGAATCGATCGCCAAGCTACCGAGGGTTGAGCGCAAGCGATCGCCCGAGCAAGTCCATGTCATTGCCGATCGGAGCGATCGGTGCATTCCTTTTTTTTCTGATCAGCAGCTTGTCGCGGAGCAGATCGGTCGAGAGCTGGCTCGCGATCAGTGCCGATTCTCCGTCGGTCGGCTCCCTCATGTGCTCGACAAGAGCAATACGACGCTGCGAACGCAGTTTCGCCGTGGCTGGACCGAGAGCGAGGAAGACGTTCGCAACGAAGAGCCCGACCCTCAAAGCACAGTTCTCATTCTTGGGGATCTTGCGGTTCTCGAGCGGCACAAACCTCAGGAGCGAGCCTCTTGGGTGCATTGCTGCCGCCGATGGAGGCAACGGGGTGTGAAGATCTATGCGCTGGTTCCTTATGCGACCGACCAGTTGCCGCGAGAATTTGCCGAGTTGGTCGAGCCGATCGCATGGCAAGGCAACGGAGTCGAGTACGCGAGCGACCAGCGGAGGGAGGATCTCCTGCGAGCGATATTCGTGCGTTCGTATCCGGCCATGCAGCTTGAGCCAGCGTTGCTACGCGAGTTGCGAACGATGGTGCCCGATGCGATGGACGCATCGCTTGAGTCCGACATATGGCAGCATGATTGGTTGGCCAGCAACCACGTCGGTGGCGCCAGGAACGATCGGGTCGACGTCAAGGAGCGTTTGCAGGACGAGTTCGAACGTCTGGAAGATGAAACGAGGCGCTGGGTCTTGAGCATACAGCGTCGATTCCGTCAGTCGCAGGGTTATCGATCGCTGTGGCAATTGGAGTTTCTCAATCAGACGCTTCGTACGCGAGAGTTGCTCAAGGAGTACGAGCAGGACACCGAGGCCATGCGCCGGACGCTCAAGGAGTACGAAGCGTATGTGCGCAGCGGTGCGATACCGGATGACAAGCACGACCAGATCGCATGGTATTCGAGGCGGGCGAGTGAAGCGGCACTCAACGACAAAGATAAAAGAATAGGGGAATCGGTTCGTTTGCTGCAGCGTACTTTTCAAGATAGCGAATCGTTCCATCCAGCGACACAGATCCCAGAGATTAGGAGCGATGGCATCCAAAGGTCCGTTGGTCTGACGGGGCGTTTCGACAAGATTGAGGCGAGGGTGATCCGAGGTGGTAGCGAGGTCGCTTCGGTTGGCTCGGATCGGGTGACGATGCGATCGACATCTCCGGTGATTGAGATTCAGGTTCCTGAGTTGGATGCGGTTGCTCGACGGGAGCGAGACTTTTGGAAATCGGGTGTTAAGCCCCAGTGGGTGAGCGATTACGGGACGGACGCGTATGGGGCGTGGTGCGAGTTTCAAGTCCCCCGTCACGATGGCAAAGGCATGGTCACGCAGCGCATGCGATGGATCAAGCCGGGCGAGTTCATGATGGGCTCGCCCCTAGGTGAAGAGGTTCGATTTGAGGATGAGTCACCGCAGCATCATGTGAAGCTGACGCAAGGTTACTGGATGGCAGATTCCCAGGTGACTCAGGAACTGTGGATGGCAGTCGGCAGAGGTGAGAACCCGAGTGGCTTCAAGGGTGAAAATAATCCGGTAGAGAATGTTTCCTGGGAGGATTGCCAATCTTGGTTTGAAAAGCTGTGCGAGCATCACGAGTCTCTCCAAATAGGATTACCAACCGAGGCTCAGTGGGAGTATGCATGCCGAGCCGGTTCGCAGTCTGCGTATTGTTTTGGCGATGATCCGAAAGAACTGACGAAGTACGGGTGGTTTGATAACGCCTCTTCGGCAGGGACACGCCCTGTGAAGCAATTCCACCCTAATATCCGGGGATTGTACGATGTGCATGGCAACGTATGGGAATGGTGCAGCGATTGGTACGGCGATTACGCGACGTCTGCTCAATCGGATCCTACCGGTCCTGCGGAGGGTACGGAACGCGTGGTACGCGGCGGGAGTTTTTTCGACGCCGCGTGGGAGACTCGCTCGGCCAATCGGTTCAGCATCAACTCTAGCTATCGGGCCATGAATGCGGGCTTCCGCATTGCAGGTTCTGCACTAGGGGCCGAGCCAAACGAGCGAGCGATGCTGCCCGTCGCAGAGCGTCGTAAAGCACAACTCAAACTGGCGTTAGCGAAAAAGTACGAAAGCCTCGGAAAAAAATACACCAACAATTCAACGTGGAAAAAGCGGAAAATCAAGGCGAAGGTCACAAAGTACCGTCGTCAAGCAGCAATGCTGGAAAAAGGCACAGAGCGAGCGAGGATCGTCTCGGCCGAGCCTGCTTATGAGTTCCTGCGCTCGGTGGATTTGGATGCGACGGGCGATCGTACGCCCGAGCAAGAGTTCTCGGAGTTGGATGTCAACGCGTATGCGAGCGTCCGCGTGGTGAGCGACCAGGAAGGGTACCAGTTCGATCGGCTTGAGAAGCCTTCGTGGGCCGTCGATTTCGGAAGCGATCAGTATGGGCTCTTTGCGACGTTTGAGGTCAAGCCTGTGCGTCAAAGGATGCGTTGGATTCCGCCTGGAAAATTTGTCATGGGTTCGCCGGCGGGAAGGGATTATGGACGAGACGACGAGGGACCGCAACATGAGGTGATCATTACCCATGGTTACTGGATGTTCGATACACCTTGCACGCAAGGGTTATGGACAGCGCTGATGGGCAAGAACCCGGGTTACTTTCCGGATCCTGAGCGACCGGTGGAGCAAGTCCGTTGGCAAGATGCGGTTGGTTTTGCGAAGAAACTCAATGAGCGTTTGGCAAAAGATTATCCATCGATTGGTAAGGGGCTCGTCGATGGATGGGAGCGTTTGCTGTTTAGGTTGCCGACAGAGGCCGAGTGGGAGTATGCGTGTAGGGCCGGAACGAGGGGTGATACGTATGCGGGCGATTTGAATTTAAAATCGAATGATGAAACCAAATCTGAAATACTTGATTCGATCGCTTGGTACGGAGGGAATTCTGGACACAAGTACGATCTGGAGAAATCTGAAAAAATGACTTGGATGGTGGATCTTCAAGCCGCGGAAAAGGAGGGTGGCAGTCGCAAAGTGGCTCAAAAAACGCCCAATCCTTGGGGCTTGTATGATATGTTAGGAAACGTCTGGGAGTGGTGTCAGGATTGGCATGGCCTGTATCCAGCCGAACGTTTGGTAGATCCTACTGGTCCAGCGGAGGGCACGGCATGCGTGATGCGCGGCGGGAGTTGGAACTTTCCCACGTGGTCTCTGCGCTCGGCTTGTCGGCTCAGGAGCGTCCCGGGCGATCGGCTCAACTTCCTGGGGTTCCGCCTCTTGAGTTCTGCTCATCAAGCGACGGAGTCGGGAGAGCAGGTGTGAGGGAGCAGGCCTGAGGGATGAGGTGTGAGGCTTGAGGTAAACAGCCATCGCGCGAGCTAAGATGATTAAATCGTTATTCGCCTTGGGCGAAAATTCGTTTAACCCGCAGCCAACGGCGAGGAACTTGACCAGGCCCCCCAAGGTGCTGCGTTTGGGGCCGAGCAGGTTAGGGGTGCGTCCTTACATTCTGGTTTTTTGGTAGGGTGGGTGACGCGGGTTTTGCTGCGCAACCCACCATCAAGCGTGGGATAGGCTTCTAGCCTGTCCGCCTTCAGATGGGAGAGAGTGGATAGTAGAGAAAATCAGAAACGGTTGATTTTGATTGATGATTGTCGAGTGATGATTGCTGATTTTTGAAGTGGTAAGCCTAAAGCCTGCTTCTGGCTTTTTGGTTTTAGCCCGAAGGGCAGCACAGGGGGTGAGTGGTAGTTTTAGAGACCTAGCATTTGTTTGCTAAATGAGATAGATATTGCATTGCGCATTATTTGTAATGGATGCTTGCGCATGGGAAGAATATCGAATGGTTGTGTTGTTGCCAGGGTCCGGTGGCTTACGCACACCGGCAGAGAAGTGTCGCCCTCCGGGCTGAAATCGGGCGGAGCCAAGCGGTTTGGGGATGTGCGACGGTTTTGTGGTTGATCGATCAAAGGGTTAATGGCTGTTTGGTTTTAGCCCGGAGGGCGGCACATGGACTGCCGGTGTGCGTAAGCCACCGGAATTGGGAAATCACCCCAGCACCTCCTAAGCCCGGAGGGCGACACTTGGGGGATTTGGTAATTCTAGAGGCTGAGCTTGTATTTGCTAAACACTATAGATATCTAACTGCGAAGTATTGAAAAAAGATGCTGGCGCATCGAGAAAAAACAGAATGGTTGTGTTGTTGCCAGGATCCGGTGGCTTACGCACACCGGCAGAGAAGTGTCGCCCTCCGGGCTGAAATCGGGGGGAGCCAAGCGGTTTGGGGGGTGCGCCATCTCCCCCCCAGCCAAAGCCCATGCGGCTCACAAGGCGTCAGGAGCTTACCATTCGTAGGCGGTGTTCAACTCCCCGCCGTTGCGGGTGCCCAAGGCCTGAAGTACCGCCGGTTCGATGCGTGACGGCATGAACCGAACCCCACCATCTCCATACAACGCGTTGATTCCCCCACTATGGAAACTGGAGAACCCACCCATGATCAAACTGCCGCTGTCGGGATTCGAAGTGGTCGTCGAGGGTATCGCTTTGAAACCTTTTGGAACCGGATCGATCCCCGCATTGCGTAAGGTGGCTCGGGTTCCAGACATCCATCCTAAATCTCCTTGCTCGGAAATCTTCTCGCTGAGGAAAATCGTATTCGAGGAACCGTCGGCAATATCGCTGAACTTGGTCCGGCTCCCTAGATAAAACACCCCGTCGTTCTGGGTGTCCAAGGGGACTTCGGTACCCGAGTAGCATACTGCATACGTCGATATCCCTATATCATCGCTGTCTGGACCCATATTGCTTGAAAGCGGATAGGAAGGACACACAAATGAGGCGATCTGAGTCCGTCGAGGTAGAACATTCACAGGATCGTAAACGCCTTTGGATTGGTCGATCGAGTTGTAAAGGAAGGATTGCTCGATATAAGGGAGAATCTGCACGGTCCAACTGATATGTTTTCCGATCGGCTCGTTGCGGATGGGGCCCGAATCGTTGATGGTACCGCTGGGAAGATGCTCGGCGGCGAACTCGAAGTTGTGCATCGCCAAGCCGTTCTGTGCGATGTTGTTCGCACAGGACATCCGACGCGCTGCCTCCCGTGCGGCTTGGACTGCCGGGAGCAATAGGCCGACGAGAATGCCAATGATCGCAATGACCACGAGCAACTCAACGAGGGTAAATGCAGCTCGGGTATGCCTGCGATTCGTCAATCTTTTCTTCATCATTCTTTCTCCTACCAGTGGACGTCCTATCGGTGGACATGGGTTTGTTTTGTTGAAACGGTGTTTTTCAAACTAGCGATTCGGTTCGACTTCAGGACTAGCACTCAACACGATGTGTCGGGTGCGTTGGATTCTCTGAGGGGACTGGTTGAGTCCCCCCAAAGAAGCTTGCACAATCGCGATGGCCTTGCCGTCCTTGCGCTCCATCCGAATGTCGACTTTGGTGACCAGACCCGTGCTCGGATCTTGCAGGTCGAGCCAGACCTCACCGGCGTACTCTCGGTTCGACGCGAACATCGAGGCGGCTCGGTCGCAACCGGCCTCGCAGAGCAACTGGGTTTGGATCATGTTTCGCTCAGACTTGACCGCCTGGCGATGTCTCAGTACGGATCGGATATTCGTGGCAGCTAAGCTGGTGAATATGGCGACCGCGACTAGGGCGACGATCAGGGTCGCCCCGGATCGCTTGACTTTTCTTGCGGCTCTCATGGGGACACCTCTTGTACTGCTCCTGCCGGTTCGGCTTCGATGATCCGATAGCGAGGATCCATTTTTTTGCCAACGACTCGCAGTCGTGTGTTGATCACCTCTCCAGCCGGATTGAGGGCTTGGACGACCAAGGTTTCGGGTTCGAAGCTAGCTCGGTAATCTTTGCCGATTTCGTAGCGATCGGGTCCGATCGGCTTGGCCGACGGATCGTCCTTAGGGATGACTCGTCGTTGGACTTGCCCGTCGAGGGATTCGTAAGTGACTTCTTGGCTGGGCAACCTCAGCACGACGAGACTTGGGGATCGGTGCTCGAATTGGTCGGCCTTGGACACGTCCTCTCGCCATCGGCTTGCAAGCTGACTGAGTTCGCGTTGCAGATTGGTTTGCTGCTGCATCGATTGTGTCCAATGCATCGATCTTTGGATGACGGTTATGCCCAGGAGCATGACCATCGATGCCGCAGCGAGGCTCGAGCAGAGTTCCACGAGCATCGAACCTTTGCGTCGGTTTCTCATGGCAAGACCTCCTTGGTCGACACCCATCCGGTCAACTCGACCGAGGTGGGCATTCCAGGCCTCTGCCAATGAATCTTCACGAGAACCTTGGTTCCGCTTGGGTCATCGACCCGCTGGACGTCAAGCTTGCCATCAGGCAAAGCACTGGCGACGTCCTCGGATAGTTTGACCTGTGCGATGCGTTGATCGAGTCCATCGAGCCCCCCTGCGCTGAGCCATCCGATCTGATTGGCCGCCTCGTGCAAGGCCAATTGGTAATGCTTGGTGTCTTTGGCTACCCCGAGCAGCCGATAGTTCAGTCCGACAACGCCCGTGATCACGGCCCCCAGAAGCAAGGCTGCGATGACGACTTCAATCTGCATGAGGCCACGCGCTTTTTTGCGGCACCTGCTGTTTGTTTTCTCTCGGTTCATGCTTTATCTCCAGTTGGTATCTGTAGCCAGCACGGATATCAATCCGTACAAGCTTTCCAATACCGCAGAGGTGATCCCAAGTACGGTGAGTCCAAAGACGGCGATCGCAAGAGGATGCAATAGCGATTGCCATTTGGCCCAACGGTACTGAATGGGCGAAATTCGGGCATCTGCAAAGCTCCGTAAGACCCAGGCTTGGTTCTTGGCCGACTGATCGACCAGAGCCTCTTTCTCCTTGGGCGTCAGCAAACCGACCGACTCCAGGGCAGCGATCCCATCGGATCCTTGCTCGATTTCGTTGCGTGCTACCAAAAGGTCTTTCCGAACACTCGCGTCGTGATGGAACTTGGCCAGCGTCGAAAGTGTGCCGCCTATAGGACGCCCAAATTCGATGCTATTGGCCAACATGCGAAGCAACGAACTCTGGGTTTGCTGGGAATTCGCGGGCCGCCCCAACAGTCGCCTCATCCAATTCTTTAAAGTCTCCGACCAATTTAAAACGAGTGCCAACGCGGTCAATCCGAGCGAAATCAAGGCGGGGAAGATCGCGTAACTCAGGACGAGCTTGAGCTTGTTGTATCCAGCTCCTCGCAAATCGAACTCTTCCATCATTCTCAATAGCGTCGGGACGATGAAGTAGTTGAATAGACCTAGCAGATAGAACATCACGAGCGAAACGGCGAACCAGTAGATCAAGGCTGGTTTCAAGATCGAAGGCTCCTGTTCCAATAGGGCGACCGCGTTTTCGTGACGC
>Ga0208487_1000039_pt1 | contig 29642 bp, 21 predicted proteins | sample LakMenEpi21Sep12_FD_150723 | JGI IMG/M metagenome (GOLD analysis project Ga0208487, IMG submission 150723) | Freshwater microbial communities from Lake Mendota, WI - 21SEP2012 deep hole epilimnion (SPAdes) | ecosystem: Environmental > Aquatic > Freshwater > Lake > Epilimnion/Euphotic zone ...
GAGCAGCGTCGGAGTACGGTGAATGCATTTCCGTGACGAGAGTTACCCCGGCTTTTTCAAGTTTATTTATGATCTTTGCCGCGAAGCGATCTGGGGTTAGTTGCGACAAGTCAACATAGCCGGTTGTTTTCAATACTCCTGGCACTTCTACAGTCGTATCGAAAAAGGCCGGAAGAATGTACTCGCGGTTTTCAGAGAATGCTCTCGCCTGTGCAGCCATGCGTTCGTGATTGGTCCACAACTTACATTTGTATGATTCAGAAATGAACATCACGGTGTAAAAGGCTTGGTTACGATATATGTCTGACAGGTGGGTGTATAGGTCCTTTCCCCAAAGATCTGTGTCCTCGAACTTGTCATAGAAGACTTTAACTCCTTTTTTATGGAGGCACGTGGCAGCTTTATCAACGTATTCTCGATCTTCTCCCGCAAACGAAAGGGCGACATGGTATTTTTTCATGACTATACTCCCAATATTATTTAACGATCCAAGCTAACCCTTAGACGCCTTGCCCGCTCCTGAAAAGCTCGTTCGCCACCTTCCAATATGTTGCAGACGGCTTGCCGGATATGGGCACTTTCAAGGCCTCCTGACATGTAACTGATAGGCGGTAACTGACCAGTCCGATGCGGACCAACGTTTGCTACTATGATCTGATCAGCATCTGTATTGACAACGAGATTTGCATTATGTGTGACGAGGATCACCTGCCGCTTCTGCTTTGCAGCCAGAAATAGCCCGACAAGTTCGTCGAAGATCGACTTGGGATCGAGGTTTTCCTCTGGCTGGTCAATAATTAAGGGCCGATCATCACCGTCGTCAAGTGCCAGATAGAGTAGCAGCAACACAATGCCTCTAGTGCCAGGTGACAGCTTGCGAATATCGATCCCGTCGTAATCTATGCTGTAGTGAATTGAGATATGTTCGGTGCCATATAGCCACTTTGCAAGGTTCTTCGCCCATTCTCGGTAGTTCGCCTGATCACCTTTGGGAACAGGGGAATGTTCGAGTAAAGCATTACGATTATCGTTGAGAAATCTCTCCATTGCGGCACTGACTGTTTTAGGGTCGCCGGTTTCCCATGCGGCTTTAAGCGATTTTTCCGCGAGATCGTTGATTGTTCCTCGACCTTTGAACGGGCCTTGCACACGAAGATCAAGGAGTTGTTCGCCGTCATGAGCCCAACGGAGAATGTCGGCCTCACGGCGGACCGAGAAGGAAAGCTTGCCCAGCGTTGATGCGGCCTTGTCCAAACGTGTCATTAACGGTTTGTATAAATCATGTAAAACGGCTTCTTCAGCAACGATGGCCTCGAACACCCGTTTGTACGCTTCTTCACGCTCTTGCCGCAATGTGGTAACACGGTCCTTTGCTCCTTCGCAGTCCGCGAGTTTCTCCTTAAGCCGATCATGCGCAGTGCACTCCTCTGCGATCTTCCTGGAAAGTGCAGCGAATCTGTCGGCAGTATCCTGGTCAACGCTTACGAGACTCTCTATCCGGCCGATTTCTCCTTCCAAGACGGCCAAAGGCTGATCCGTAAGTTTGGCGTCATCCGAAATTAAGGCTGCATTTGGATTCGCGCTAGCGGGAGGAGGCGTTCCCTTCAATTCTCTCATGCCTTTCTGAGCAATGGCAAGGTGTTTGGCAAGAAGATTGTCCACATCACCTTTATAATCCAGGAGGAATGGATCCCATTCTTCGGTGTGAAGGCCACTTGCCTTATGGCGATCCCGCGTTTTTCTCAATGCTTCTGGTGCGTGGTGAGTCCTTAGGTTGCCCACCTCGTCCTTAAGAGTAAGGATCGATTGTTCTTGGTTGGCAAAATAGCGAAGATAACCTCGGACCGTCTCTGCCGCGTCATTTAAAGCTACTAGACGCTGAACTCTGGCTTCGCTCCCTTTCGCTACCATCTTTCCCCTGTCTATGGTGTAACGCTCGATCAGCTTGGTCTTTTCATCTACTTGCTTTCTGAGTGCAGGTATTTGCCTGTCCTTCTCAAGGTCGGTGCTGATTCTTTCAGAGATGTCGGCCAAAGATTCTTCGTCGCGGAGACGTGCATTCCGAAATCGGTTTGCTTTCAGCGACAAAAGCTCCTCGAAATCAATCGCACCATCTCGGTCAGACAACAGGTGTGCCTCGAAAATTACTCGCTCGATCTCACGCAGGAGTACATCCGTCATTCCGCGAGCCGAGCATAGTTCTTCAACGAATTGCTGAGAAAGGTATCTGGCTCGTGGGTATTCAGCTGAAATCCGTTCATTGGAGCGGTCAAGGTTCCGTTCGGTCGAGTCCCCAGAGTGCCATTCCAGCGATACCAACGCGCCTTGCAGAAGTTCCTGCGCCCTGGTTAGAAAGGATGCCGGGCTGAGTCGATCAGAAGTCGCGTCGCAGCCTAGGGCGATCATATCGGCTAATGCCGTTTTGCCCGACCCTCTTGCGCCGATTATTGCCACTAGTCCCGGATTGAGTTGGATAGACTTCGTTGCCACCCAAGGTGCGTTCTTGACTTCGATCTTCTCGATGATCTGGGAGGGAGTCGCCCTGATTGGCGGTTCTTTTTCTACATATGCACGTCCAGCGGGATCAATACAGGCCTGGCGGAGTGAATCAAAGGCGATTGCACCTTTGACCCATGAAAAGCGATTGCCATCGGGGATGCCGACAGTCTTTAATTCATGGGCATCGCAGCCATGCATACAGGGTTTCATTCCACCGTATCGGTGACGCAACTCCGACTCACTCGCGGTACGCTGTCCAAGCCAAAACTCTCTTTGGGCAGGACTACTAGCAAAAATCACATGAGCGAACTTCTCGATTTCCTGCCTCAGCGTGGCATCTGCTCCTTCGCGTACACCAGATGAACCATCTGTTTCACTTCCGGAAACAGCTATCAAGATATTTTGCTTAACCCATGCACTGTCGTTATACGCCCGCCTGATCCGTTCCAAGGAGACTTTGAACTGCACGGAGCCTAGAGCAAGCGCTGCTTGGCCTGTGAGTGATGAATCGTGTCGTTGACCAAGCCGAATCAAGTCATCCTTCGTGCAGGAAAACGACTCGTCGAAAGCATCGAAAGTGAGCCGCGAAAGAAATCGTTTTAATTCCGCAACATGATTCGGATCTTCGGGACTGACGAGAAGATGGAGATTTACCCATCTGCCTCTGACCGTGCCAATGCTGAGTCGCATTTCGATATTGGGGAAGATAAGGTCGCAGGAAAGAAGCCGTCCATTTCGCTTGGATTCGCAAACTTGTTCATAGAGGTCGGTGCTGTAGTAGTCCGTGATCCCGATTGCTCGCATCGGGGGCACCGCACCCTCAATAGCCGTGAGGTAATCATCCCAACTGTTTTCTCCCTTAAACAGGTTGTTCAAGACTGTCCCCGGCGCATGGATGTGGGGTTCCCAGCGATGCCAGCGAGAGCCTGAGTTCATGGTGGGATTGGCCTGTCCATCTTCCATACGCATACCTACACCTCATCCGCCGATACGACAACTGAAAAAGACGCGCCGAGCGTCTCGAAGTGCTTCTGCCCACATCGGATCTTGTCCGCCTCGCTGGTTCTTAGCTTCATGAAATCCTTCGTGCTCTTGGTCTCGCGGACGAAATACAACGTCTGGTCGTCGTGCTTGATGATCGCCCAGTCCGGATTGTACTTGCCAACCGGCGTGTCGATCTCAAACCATCCAGGAAGCTTCACGAAGAGTCGGATGTCCTCGCGCTGGTCAAGCTTCTTGGCAAACTCCTTGTCAACCTCGGATTCATAGACGACATATTCATACAGGGAATGATTCACGGCCAAGGCATTCAAATAGTTGACGAGTTCCTCGTTCTTAAACAGCAACATCTCCCATTCGGTTTCCGGCCCGCCCCCATCAATCTTCTCGTACTTGATGCCGTCGACCAAAAGCCGATGTAGCTCGTGCTTTAGAATATCCGCTATCGCATCCATGAAACGCTGTGGGTCTGCAAAAAACTCTGCCAACCGGTCGGATTCTTTCAAAATCCGAACCAGCGTCGATCGTGTCAGCTCGGTTTCGTTCTGCAGATAAGCAAGAATATCAGGAACGGGTCGATTCCGATACGTCGTCTGCTCTTCCGCTACACTGATGCCGGTTGTCGTCACGCCACCCCGCACCACGCCGATTTGTCCAGCCGTTACGCGAATCTTCGCTGATTCGATCGCCTCCATTTTTTTGATCGCAGCTACGGCCCGACGAACGAGTTCGTCGGTCTCAAACTCCACCCTGTAGGTGGTCTTCGGCTTGATGCGGTCCCAGAGCGCCTGGAACTCGGGACTGAGCAGCACCTCTTTCTTAAGGCGATTGACGCCCTCGTCCTTGTCCTTGCGGATGTGGCGCTCGATCTGATAGGATGCCAGCAGGTCTACCACCGCCGGAACGAGCTCTTGGAATTGCTGGGGAAGCTCGATCTTGAATTCCGGCTTCTTCGGATCGAAGGCTGGCAGCAATCGCCCCTCGGTGTCGAGCATCTTTTGCTCGACCAGCGACTTCTTGATCTCCTCGGCATCCTTACGCCCGATAGGCTGCGGCTCGCCCTCGACGACACGGGTAAGCTTGGCAATCGCCGTGATGGGCACTTTACCGAACGTGACCCCACAATCCTCTTCATACTCGTTTTGCAGGGCACGAGCAAAGTCTTCGTAACTCTCGTTTGCCATGACGTAGAGCTTGTTCACCGATTCGTCAAATACGCGCTGTCCGTGTTGATTGACCGGGAGACGCAAACCTCGCCCGATCTCCTGTCGCTTCTTCATGGCACTGCGGGTTTCGTTCAAGGTGCAAATCTGAAACACGTTCGGGTTGTCCCATCCTTCCCGAAGTGCCGAGTGGCTGAAAATGAAGCGAAGCGGCTCATCCTCGGAAAGCAACCGCTCCTTGTCCTTCATGATGAGGTTGTACACCTCGTCATCGGCTTGAGTGTCCCCTCGGGTGTCTCTCCATACGGGTTGCTGCTGCCCTTTTTTAGGCTTGTCGGCGGCAAAGTAGCCGTTGTGAGCCGCCCGCATATCTGCACCCGGCGAGCCCGATACACGGTCGGTATCTTTATTCTTATCAAGCCAGCGACGGTAGATTTCCTTGGAGCGTGCGTCGTTATTGGTGCCATTGAACAGCATGACTTTTCCTGCGAACTCGGTTTGTTCCAGGATGCCGAAAAGGTATTCCTGAGTCCGGCGGGATTCCGTGAAGATTAACGCTTTCTGCTGAAACGTCGCTCCATGGGTGCCCTGTTGCGCTTCGGCGGCTGCCGCGAATCCACGTCGAAGCGCCGTCAGCAGAACCTCGCCCTTAGAATTGCGAGCGATCGATTTTGCCAAGGCGTGGAACTCACGTAGCTTAGCCATCTCTCCTCGCATTTCCGCAACCTGCTGCGGCGAGAATTGTGGCTGAGCATCCCCTGACTCTTCCCTCTCATCAAGCTCCCATTCATCGGCAATCTCATCGAATTCTTCGAGGTTTTCGGCTAGACCATCAGGTGGCGAATCGACTGCCTCGGCCTGTTTTGCTGCGATTTCGAGTTTAAGGGCTAAGCCGTTGAGGGTACCGGAAATGGCATAGGTTGATGACGCTAACAGCTTTCGGAGAATCAACGTCATCAAGGAGCGTTGGCTTGCGGGTAACGCGTAAAGCGTGGTCTGTTGTAAGTATTCCGATACAAGGTCATAGAGCCGCTGTTCCTCGTCCGTGGGAACGAACTCTTGCACCAGTGCGTGACGGTCGGTGTAGTTGACATACTCTAGCACCTGCTTGCGGAGCGTTCGCTTGCAGATTGGTCGAAGCCGTTCTTTCAGGTCATTGAAATCACTATCATTTGCAAGCCTTGTGAACCGAGCGCGGTACGTCTTCAGGTCGCCAAAGGCAAAGTCATCAATGATGCTGACAAGGCCGTAAAGCTCCAACAAGGAGTTTTGAAGTGGCGTCGCCGTTAGCAACACCTTGCGGAAAGGCGCGACGGTTTGCTTGATGGCGTTAGCAATTTTATTTGTCGGCTTATAGACGTTGCGGAGCCGGTGGGCTTCATCAATGACGATGAGATCCCAAGGAGTCTGACGAATGTATGGCTCCATCTTCTTGGTAAACTGATAAGAGCAAATGACGACGGCGTCTCTCTGAAAGGGGTTCAGATTGCCAGAGCGGACAGACTCGTTGAAAGTCCGGCTTTCCAAAATTGCCGACGGTAGGAAGAATTTGTCGGCAAGTTCCTGTTCCCACTGCTTTCGCAAATTGGCCGGAGCAATGACCAGTACGCGGCGCTTTTGTTCTGCCCATTTCTGGGCGATGAGCAACCCCGCCTCGATGGTTTTGCCTAACCCGACTTCGTCGGCCAGAATCGCTCCCTTAGACAGCGGATTGCGAAACGCAAACAGCGCTGCCTCGATCTGATGAGGATTCAGGTCCACCTGAGCATCTGAGAGCACAGCCGTGAGCTTTTCGACACTATCGGATGCGCAGAGACGCGTCAGGTCGTAAGCGATGTATTTGGCGTGGAAGTCGGTCATGGTGGTCGCTCAGGTTTGCAGCCTGTTACCGATTCTTTCCCAGAGTCTGCTTTTCAACAACCACATATCGCCAGCCGCTCTCCTGTTTTTCAGCCCGGATGCCATGCCCTCTTCGCCTCAACGCAGTAATGCAACGAGAAACAGTCGGAGTCGAGACGCCAACTTCCTCGGCCAGCATGGTAGTCAAAAACCGCCCGGTGCAAATCGGACGGCGAACGTCGACTAGCCCCTACACACGTTCTCTACGAATCCATGGCATTACGGGTACTACTACTCCACAATCTATTGTCTAACGGTAGGTTCTAGAGATGTCAAGGATAAGCAGCCTGCCATCGCCATGGATCGAGAGGAATGCAACGAACAGATCCGATTGGGGCCGATTCGAATCGCGATGATTCGAATCGCGATAAACCGTGGCGATCCTGTTGATATCACAAATCCCCGCGTGCGATGCGCGGACGGTACGTACCGTCGCTAAGTCTAACCTGGCGCAAGATGCGACTTCGCGAACCTTTGGGTACGCGGTACAATGGGAGTGTAGGCTCCCTGGATCTTGGGGCGCTGGATCTTGGGGCGCTGGATCTTGGGGTGCTGGATCTTGGGGGCCTGCGGCAATTGCCTAACTGGATGAGGCAAGGCAACCAAACTGGGCATCTGCGAAACTTATGCTAAGCGGCGACGAGCGTTCGCTCACTTGGTCGCGACACATGCCGCGAGAGCGATCCGATCGACAACGAACCGGATGAGTTCCTAGGATGGCTTGCGGGGCAGAACGGGTAGATTTTTCCAAGAAGGTAGGTCGACCAGTGATCGAACTTTGTTCGCTATGGGGGTTCCTAAAATGACAACACAAAAAGAGGGACTTGACCCAATCGCGGGCTTGTACAGTCGCGCAATCGTCGACCTTAAGGACATTTACAACTGCGGCAAGCATGAACCATTGCCGGGTACGCAGTCGCCCGACGATCGGGGGCCAAAGGCGGAAGTATGCTGGGCGCTTTTCGATCGCCTTATGGAAACCTATCGCGAATCGTTCATTCGCTTCGATGAGTCTCGAAAGTTCTATCGCAAAGCAAGGCAGCAACCGCAAGTCGCCGAACTCATTTCTCGAACCAGAGCAAGACAGCTTCGGTATCCGTACATTGACGACGTAAAAACGTATCTCGATAAGTCCCAAAAACTCTATTTGTATCTGCTTAGGGGGTTGGCACCCGTAGAGGGAACGCGGACGATCGAAACTTATTATGCCAAGGTCGACGAATGTGGGACGCTGTGGAAAAAATTCGGTTTCACCTCCGAGGAAAACGAAGCGATACCTGGGCTAATTGAGAACCTGCGAACCGAGTTTGCTCTCATCGAAGCCAATCGCAAGCCAAGGTTTACCGCAGTCGAACAAGCTCCACCGAAGGAACAACAAGCAACGCCTGCGGCGGTCGACCCCAAGCTGGCGGGCCCCAAAAGGGCCAGATGGACACAGCTAGAAAAGGATGTTCATAAGCTCAACGAAATGCGCAAGCCAACGAAAGTGATCCTCAATGCTTTACGACCGCAATACCCTGACCTGACCTGGGAAATGGTGCGCTCTATCTGCAACAGAAACTCCAAAGGAACAAGATAAGGCAACGAGCCGTTTGTGCGGTTCGAGATGTCTTGACTGTATTGCACTTTGCAATACAATATTGGCAAGGAGAAACGACGATGACCAAACACACAAACGTGACGTCTAGCCAAAAAGCCAGTCCTTTGATGGTACGCTTGGATTTGGAAAGTAAACAGGCACTGACCGACGCTGCGGAATTGCGCCGGATCAGCGTCAGTGATTACGTCCGAACGGTGACCGTTGCGCAAGCTCGTCGGGAGGTTGCCAGTGCCCGCGAGCAGACGGTTCGGCTCAGTCCAGACGAGCAACTGGCTTTCTGGCAGGCTTTGCAAGTCCCAACGAAACTGACACCCGCCCAGAAACGGCTGGGAGCCATCATGCGGGGCGTGACGTGACCGGGGTCGCCTTGCCTTTGGGGTTCTCTCTTGAACCGCTGCAGCGAAGTCATCCTCGGCGTCGATTTGATTGTGGCCAGAGCGAGGTCAACGATTGGTTGCACACGAAGGCATTGCAGCATCAAGACAAGCGACTCTCGGCCACGAAAGTTCTTATCGATCAAGACAGGGCGGTCGCTGGCTTCTACACGCTGGCGACGGGGCAGGTTGATTTTGGTGACCTGCCCTCGGATCTGGCTAAAAAACTGCCGCGACGAGCGTTACCTGTTGCAATCCTCGCTTGGCTGGGGGTGAGCGTGACCCTTCAGGGACATAGGTTGGGTAATCTGCTGCTGGCACAGGCTCTGCGTGATTGCTATGAAGCGGGCCAGACGTTTGCGTTCGTGGCAGTTATCCTTGACTGCGTTGACGATCGGGCCAGGGCGTTCTACCAGCGATGGGATTTCGCACAACTGCCGGGCCATCCCTACCGCCTGTTCCTGAGTTCGCAGACCTTAACGGCGATGATGGCATCGCGCGCCCAGTAAGAATAGACCCCTGATTTGTTTCATCCAGTTCGATTATGAACTAGCCGGTGGTACTCTAATCTTGATCGTCTTGGGGTCCACTTCCCCCTCGTTCCATCGAAGTGCATTTCGAAGAACTCGCCCATTTCACCGTCACCCGAGCCGCTCATGATTGTCCCACAACGCATCATGAGCCGCATCTACTGGGCGGTACAAGAATATCCACCCTCTTCGTGGACGAACACGTCGCCAGGGCCGCCGTCTCTATCCCCCCAGAAAAGAACGAGGGGGTTCGCCCCCGTGCTTCTCAAATACCGCGATCGGGTCACGTCGCTTTATCAAAGCGACCGAGGACGACGGCACGGTCGCAACGAAAACGAAAAAAGCCTTGGATTCACAAAGGAAACCAAGGCTTTTTCGATAGTCGGGGTGAAAGGATTCGAACCTTCGACCCTCTGGTCCCAAACCAGATGCGCTAGCCAGACTGCGCTACACCCCGAACGGCCCGAATTTTAACCGAATCCCAGCGCCGTCGCTAGGCCAACTCGTTCCCCTACTAGACTCTTTCTCCTAACCATCGGTTCGCAGAAAAAACCGTTTTCTTCTGGTCCGGAGCTTCGTTCGCCCGCCGCCCAACGGATTCCTCTTTTGGATTCCCAAGCTTTTTTTGCTTTTTTCCCTGTTCTCTGGCTATCTCTTCCCGGGCTATCTCTTGTTCTCAAGCCGAAGCCCCGTCGCGCCAATGGCCCACTTGGACTTGCCGGAGGTTTTCGGTCTTCCTTGCGTCTTTGCGACTTTGCGTCTTTGCGTTCACTTCTTCCAAACAGCCGGATCTCTACGGGAATATCAGTTCGTAGGTGCCGCTTTGGCTCATCGTGCTAGAATAGTCTCCAATCGGGCATCAAACCCGGTGATGCTAACGACCTGCCCTCCCCAAACTAGATCATGATGCTCTCGAACCCTCCCCATTCCTGCCGCCCTCCCCTTTCCTGCCGCCCTCCCCTTTCCTGCCGCCCCATGCTCCTTGCTCTCTTCTCTTTCTTGGCGATCGCACTGGCATCGATCCTGCCAGCCACGGCCTTCGAACCCCCACCAACCATCGAATTCAATCGAGATATTCGCCCCATCCTCTCGGATGCCTGCTTCGCTTGCCATGGTCCTGATCCCCATTCGCGCCAAGCCGACCTGAGACTCGACGATCGCCAAGCAGCCCTTGAGGCAAACGCCATCCTTCCGGGAAACCCACAAGCAAGCGCGATCCTCGAACGCATCGTCTCGAACGACCCAGATACGGTCATGCCTCCTCCAAAAACAGGCAAGACGATCACCCAGGAACAACGCGATCTGATCGCAGAATGGATCCGACAAGGGGCAACCTACCAAACCCACTGGGCTTACGTTCCGGTCGTTCCACCGGCCAACCCGCCTGACCTGACTCGCCAAGACCTCGAAAACATCCACTTGTTCAAGTCCGATCTCGATTCGGAACTCTCTCGATGGAACCAGTCCCCGATCGATCGTTTCGTACTTCGCCAGTTGCTCGATCGACGTCTTGCTCCTGCCCCTCAAGCCGACGCGCTGGTTTGGCTCCGACGCGCTTGCCTGGACCTTACCGGACTCCCCCCCACCTTCGAGCACGTTGAATCGCTATCTGCTGACCCATCGGCAAACAACAAAAGCAGGATCGTCGATGAACTCCTAAACTCCAAGGCTTACGCGGAACGCATGGCAAACCTTTGGCTCGATGTAGCCCGATACGCCGACACCTTCGGTTACCAAGCCGATGTCCAAATGGACGTTTGGCCCTGGCGCGATTGGGTCATCGATGCCTTTGCAAAAAACCTTCCCTATGATCAGTTCATCACCTGGCAACTGGCCGGAGATCTTCTTCCAAACGCGACCCAAGAGCAGAAACTCGCCACGGCGTTCAACCGACTTCACCGACAAACCAATGAAGGTGGAAGCATCGAGGAGGAGTTTCGACAAGTGTATATCGCCGACCGAACCGTTACGGCTGGGACGGCATTCCTGGGCTTAACACTCGAATGCTCGCGCTGCCATGACCATAAATACGATCCGATCTCGCAGAGAGATTTTTACTCCTTCGCCGCTTATTTCGCCGACATCGATGAACACGGCTTGTATTCGCACTTCACCCGCGCGACCCCCACCCCGGCGCTGGCTCTCTTCTCCCCCGAGGAAGCGTCCAAGGACCAACGGCTCGTTGCGGAAATCAAAGCTCTCGAGAAAACTCGGGACGAATGGATCCTCCAGCATCGAACCCCAACGACCTCCTCGGATGGCTTGCCCCCTAAGCCGACCTGGGAGTTCCCTCTCGAGGGCACCGAGTCGGGAATCGTCGGCCAATCGACGAAATTCAACGGAGATGATGCTGCCTCGTTTGCACTGAACCTTCCCCATCCGAGCGAGCCTGGGAAAACCATTCAACGGCAGTTCGGTCGCGAAACGCCCTTGAGCTTCTCCCTGTGGGTCTATCCTGAGCAGCACGCCCCTCGTGTCATCGTAGCTCATCAGTCGGTCGCCGCCGAGGATGCCGCTTTTCGAGGACTGCAACTGGTCCTCGAAAACGGTCGACCTCAGTTTTCGTTGATCCACTTTTGGCCCGGCGATGCGATCCGCCTCGAGGCGACCGAAGCGATCGGCGTCCAGGCTTGGACTCACCTAGCAGTTACCTACGATGGATCGAGTCGCGCCTCTGGAATCCGTCTCTATGTCGATGGATTACCCACCGAGCTCAAGACGGTCCGAGACCAACTGACTCGCGATTTTCGATACCGAAGCGAGTGGGGGGACTCCAACGCCGCTAGCGTGCAATTCTCCCTCGGTGCTCGGTTTCGCGACGTTGGGTTTCGCGACGGAAAGATCGATGACCTGAAACTTTTCGACTACGAGCTGGCCACCCGCGATGTGATGAATTTGTTCCTCGCATCGGCCCCCGAAATCACCGAACAACGACGTCAGATGCTGCTTGCAAAGGCATCCACTCATTGGGAAGCCCCCTTGCTCCGCGGTGAGGAAACGTACGATCGATTGACCGAGGAACTTGCGACCAAACGCAAGGAACAGAACGATTGGATCTCCACGGTTCGCACCGTCATGAGCATGGCTCCTGCGATCGTACCCCGCCCGACGCATATCCTCGAACGCGGCGCTTACGATGCTCCCCGAGCCCGTGTAGAGCCCCATCCCCCTGAGCGATTATCGGGTTCCTGGAAACGGCCCGACTCGGACTCCAAACCCGATCGGCTGGAACTCGCACAGTGGGTCGTCTCGGATCGAAACCCTCTGACGAGCCGCGTGGCGGTGAACCGTTGGTGGTCGGTCTTCTTTTCCAGAGGCATTGTCGCTTCGCTCGAAGATTTCGGCAGCCAGGGTGCCGTGCCGACGCACCCGGAACTGCTCGATTGGCTGGCCAGCGACTTTGTATCGAGCGGATGGGATGTCAAACGGTTCTGCAAGCAGGTTGTGCTTTCGGAAACCTACGGTCAATCTTCGGTCCCGCGCGATCCGAGCTGGGACTCGCTCGATCCAGACAACAAGCTCCTGTTTCACGGCCCTAGGCATAGGCTCTCGGCCGAACAGGTCCGCGATGCGGCCCTGGCCGTCTCGGGCTTGCTGGTCCCCAAAGTCGGAGGACCGAGCGTGATGCCTTATCAACCCCCAGGGGTATGGGAGGAGGCCGGGACGGGCAAGTCCTACGCGCAGGCCAAGGGCGAAGGGTTGTATCGCCGGAGCATGTACACCTTTTGGCGACGCACCGCTCCTCCCCCGAGCATGCTCGCCTTCGATGCAACAAGCCGTGAGACTTGTACGGCTCGCCGTGAGACCACGACCACTCCGCTTCAAGCCCTGGTATTGCTCAACGACCCTCAATACATCGAAGCGGCCCGAAACTCTGCGCAGATGGTGCTGATGTCCGAGAAGAATTCCGATGCGTCTGGTCCCACCCCCGAAACGCTCAGCAAACGATTCGAAGCCCTGAGCATGCGGATCCTCAGCCGGCGACTTGCTCCTGCCGAGTCGAAGATTCTAGAGCAAACCTATCAGGAGCAGCGCGATTACTTTCTAGCCAATCCGCAAGCGGTCCAAGAGTTCTTGGGGGTCGGGGACTTGAAAATCGACCCGCAGTGCGACGCTACCGATTTGGCCTCCACGGCTGTGGTCGCCGGAATGCTTTTGTGTTTCGACGATTTCATCATGAAACGCTAAGGAAACCGAGGATGGAATCGACCACCGACGTACCGAAAATTCGCACGATCCGCGATTTCTATACCTTCGAACAGCACGTCCGGACCTGCCGATCCCAACGCGGACTGGACATGGTCCCTCAATGGTACGAGATCCCGGTTTTTTACTTCTCGAACCCCAATTCCATCCTCGGGCATGGCGATTTGGTCATTCCACCTCGCGGAACCCTCGAACTGGATTTCGAACTCGAAATCGCTTTGATGGTAGGACATGAAGCGATCGACCTGCCGGCCGATGACTCGGCGCTCGAGTGCATCTCGGCGATGACGATCTACAACGATTGGTCGGCCAGGGATCTGCAACGTCAGGAGATGGCCGTAGGATTGGGACCCGCCAAAGGCAAGGATTTCGCCAACGCGTTTGGTCCCCGCTGGGTTCCTATCGCATCGCTGATGGATCGCTACGACCAAGGTCGATTCGATTTGGTCATGACCGCCCAAATCAACGGCAAAGAGGTTTCACGCGGGAACGCCAACTCGATGTACTGGACCTGGCCCCAGATCTTGGCCCATGCTAGCCGGGACACCAAACTCATGCCGGGGGATGTGATCGGATCTGGCACCGTCGGGACCGGCTGCATCCTGGAACTTACCCCTGAAAAAACAGGGGGTTGGTTGCAACCCGGCGACCGGGTCAGCTTGTTCGTCGAGCGATTGGGCGAATTGGAAAACTCGGTGGGTTCCCCCGTTCCTTTATCCTCAAGGAAATAGTCGATGCCTCAGTATCTGCAACGTGGGTCGATCCCACCCAAGCGGCATATCGCTCACCGAACCACGCCTGGGTATCAAGGCGAGGGAATCTACTACGAAGAGGTGATTTCAACCGAAGGCTTCCACCGAGCCTACAGCATCGCGTACCACCTCAGACCTCCGACTCGGGTATTGGCCATCAACGCCATGCCACCGAAGCCTGTGGCAATGGCCGAGCCGGATGCCCTGCGGCACATCCATCTGAAAACCGCAAAAATCATGCGGGTCCAAGACGCGATCCACGGACGTCTACCCTTGTTTCAAAACGCCGATGTCCGTATCACTCGCTCCCGACCGGCACTTGAACAAGAGCACTTCTATCGCAACACAGCCCAAGATGAACTGTGGTTTGTTCGATCCGGGACCGGACGGCTCATGAGCATGTTCGGCTCGGTCCCGTTCCGGGATCTCGATTACTTGGTGATCCCCAGATGCACGACCTTCAAGGTCGAATTCGATGCGATCGACCAAGCCGACCTGCTGATCGTCGAGTCCAAAGGGACCATCGGTTTCCCCAGTCGATACATGAACCCCGACGGCCAATTCCGCTTGGGAGCCCCGTTCTGCGAACGGGACTTGCGAGGCCCTCAATGGGTCGATCCCGTCGACTCCGACGGTTCCTACATCGTTGAACTGCGCGATGGGGATCGGTGGAGCCAATACACCCTCGGGAGCCATCCTTTCGATGTCGTCGGATGGGATGGTCTGGTCTATCCGTTCGCCTTCAACGCTCTGGATTTCGAGCCGATTACCGGGATGGTCCATCAACCTCCCCCCATCCATCAAACGTTCCAAACCGATGGGTTCGTCGTGTGCACCTTTGCACCTCGGATGCTCGATACCCATCCTGAGGCCATCAAGGTTCCTTATGCGCACAGCAATGTCGAGTCGGACGAACTCCTCTACTACGTGGCCGGTCAGTTCGGGAGTCGGCGCGGTGTCGAACTCGATTCGATCACCTTGCACCCGCACGGGATCCCCCATGGCCCACACCCAGGGACAATCGCTGCGAGTCGCGATGCGAAACGGACCGAAGAATTGGCTGTGATGATCGATACTTTTCGACCTCTGCATCGAACCGAAGCTTCCCTGGCCTTGGACGATCCGAGCTATCCGTTTTCCTGGATCTAGTCGATAGCCTGAGCATCCGCCCTGTTTTACGACGATCCGCTTTCCCCCACGGACCAACTTATGCAAATTGAGATATCGAAAATCCCCGTCCAAGAAGCTTACCAATGGATGGTTTCGCTTGTCGCACCGCGACCGATCGCCTGGGTCACGACGTTGTCCTCAACGGGGGTAGTCAACTTGGCTCCGTTCAGTTTTTTCAATGTCTTCGGAGCCAACCCCCCCGTGGTGGTCTTCTCGCCGACGCTCAAGCGGGATTCGACCAAGAAGGACACGCTGATCCATATCGAGCATCACGGGGAATTCGTCATTCATGGATCGACCGAACCGGACATCGAGGCAATCAACGCTTCGAGCGCCTCGCTCCCTCCGGAAGAAAGCGAAGTCGAAAAGCTCCAATTGAAGACCGTTCCGAGCTCGTTGGTGAAGGTCCCACGCTTGGCCGATGCTCCCTTTGCGCTCGAATGCCGGCTGCGCCAGATCGTCCCGGTAGGGGATGGTCCGATCGCAGCGAACTTGATCATCGGCGATGTCGTGATGATGCATATCGATCCTAGAATTCTCGATCGAAATGGGAAAGTCGACCCAAGGCTTCTGCGTTCTGTTGCGCGATTGGGGGGCGAACACTGGTGCCGTAGCACCGATCTGTTTCAAATGGAACGTCCAGCATAGCTAACGCTTCATGCGGCACTAAAGTTCGCCGCAGGCGCAATTTCGTTTAACCCGCAGCCAACGGCGAGGAAGTTGCTAGTACAAGGCTGAGAGCGATAGGGGGTGCTCGGGGGCGACAAGAGAGCGAAACACAGAGGCACCGCGCAATCCGGTGGCTTACGCACACCGGCAGAGAAGTGTCGCCCTCTGGGCTAAAATCCAAACAGCCGGATCTCTGCGGGAGATCCACTACCGAACAGCCAGGATCTCTGCGGGAGATCTACTACTGAAAGGACGTTCCTAAGGCTCTACTTTTTCGGAAAAAAGCCGAGAAAAACGGATCGATGGGCTCTGCCCCGGATCGCTTTGCAACTCTGAGTACAAGAGGATCGCTTGATCGATCGGAAGCGTTTCGAATCGCTGGGAACTTGCGGTTCGTCCCAACACGCTCAATGCCGTGGCCGCCGCATCGGCGTCGATCGTCGTCGATGCGATCGCTGTGCAGCTTTGATGATTCGTCAGCGGTTCCCCCGTTCGAGGGTCTAACAGATGGCTGTAGGTCACTCCGTCGAGCACTAGCGATTGATTGCGATCGCCCGAAGTGGTCAACGAACAATTCGCCAGCGACAGCTCAATGATCGCAGGATCACTCTTTTCCAGTCCGGCGACTTGGACCCGCCAACCCTCTTTTCCTAATGGGGCTTCTCCGAGTCGGATATCGCCACCGATGTCGATCAGGAATGACTTGCAACCGGCGAGGATCATCCGATCGGCGAGTGAATCGATGATGTACCCGGTTGCGATTCCCGATAGGTCCAGAACGAGTCCTTGTCGATGGACGGTCAGAAAGTATTTTCCATCTGGGGCGTCAGGAGCCTGCATTGCTGTGCATTCGACGTGGTTCCAGCCGCTACGCTCCAAAGCCTCTTTGCGCTCGGCTTGGGCTGGCAGTCTTCGATCGCGGCGAGCTTGTTTCCAAAGCTCGAACAGAGCGCCGCAGGTGATATCGAAAACGCCTGAGGAGAGCTCATGCCAACGGCGAGAATGCTCGATGGCTCGATAAAGGTCCGCCGAAATCTCCGTGCGAGTGCCACAACGGGCATTGAGCTTCGAGATTTCGCTTGCAGGAGAGTAGTTGTTAAAGATCGGGATCAAGCGTTCGATTTCGCTCAATCCCACGTCGATCCAACGCTCTGCGATGGTCTGCGTTGGAGCGATCACGACGAATTTGAGGATCGTCCCCATCGTCGGGGTTGAGTATTCAAATCGTTCCATTATTCGGTCCATTCAACCGTTCGGCCCATTAAACATTTCGCACGAAACGGGCTCGGTAGACCGGCAGACCGTTGAGTCGGGTTCGGCGTTCGAAATGGGTGCGGTAGTCCATCGAGTGCGTGCTGGTCGGCTCCGGGATGTAGTGTGGGCCGCTCAGGGAGGTCAGTTCGACGATTCGAGGAACGGCGATTTCATAATAATCGAGCACATCGGTCCAAAAGTGGAGCTCCCCGTGAGGCTTCAACACCCGCTCGATGTGGACGATGGTTTCGTCGGACAAAACCCGTCGTTTTTTGTGCTTGGCTTTCCACCATGGGTCAGGAAAGTAGACGTGCACAGCGACAAGCGATTTATCGGGAACCTCCGTCGCGATCACTCGGGTCGCATCGCTTGCGACAAAAACAGCATTTGGAATCTTCAACCGCTCGAGCTTGGACTGCGCCTCGCGGGCGTATTTGGCGGCAAGCTCCAGGCCGATGAAAAATCGACTCGGATCGGACTCGGCCGCATTGGTCAGAAAAAGTCCCTTGCCCGATCCGATCTCCAACTCGATCGGCAGTTGGGTGGCCATCGCTTGGCCAAAACGATCCTCATCGATCGGTTCGCGAAAAGTCCGATCCAAAGACTCCTGCAGCGGCAAATCGTTCAAGGGTGAGTCTTGGTCGATCGATTCCATCTCGATGGTCTTCGGGTAAAAAGGCTTTGGTTTGAGACGATTTTCGGGGCAAAGGAGGCTTGGGTTCGGGCTAATTTCCACCTTGGATTATCTTTTGCTCTGTTGCATGCGAAAATCCTTGGGTTATAAACGAAGCCCGTTTGCAACCTTGGTCTCCCTCCAAGATACGCCGTCCCTCCTATTTCGTCACCCCTACCCGAGTGATTCCTTCCATGAGTTCCGATCGCAAATCCCCCTTGGATTCTGTAAAAACCGCTTCGAAGTCTGATGTTCAAGCACTTGCATCTCGACCCCATGCGTCGAGCCACCTGGGCCGACGGGAATTTGTCGCCTCGGCCGCTGCCGGTGGACTTGCAGCGAGTTTCTTCAACCGCTCGGTTCACGCCCAAGGCTCCGACATCATCAAGGTCGGGCTCGTCGGTGCCGGTGGACGCGGAACGGGTGCGGCTAAAGATGCGATGACGGCTGACTCCGGTTGCCGACTGACGGCCGTTGCCGAAGTCACCGACGATCGCCTTCAAGCCGCCAAGAACAACCTCAAGCGGACTCTGGGCGAGCAGTATGCCGTGCCAGACGATCAAGCCTTCTCGGGTCTCGACGCGATCGACAAGCTTCTGCAAACCGACATCAATGTCGTTTTGCTGACGACCCCACCGGGCTTTCGCCCCATGCACATGGAGGCTGCGGTCGCGGCCGGCAAACATATCTTCTGCGAGAAACCGATCGCCGTGGATCCGGTCGGAGTTCGCCGCGTGATGGCCGCTAGCGAAGCTGCCAAGGCTAAAGGTTTATCGCTCGTCTCGGGTCTATGCTGGCGCTATGATCTTGGGGTCAAGGCAACCATGGAGCAAATCCACAGCGGGAAAATCGGTGAGCTGATTTCCGTCCAAGAAAACTACCTCGCCGGAACCCTTTGGATCCGCGAACCCAAGGACTACTGGACGCCGATGCACAACCAAGTCATGAACTGGCTGTACTATCGTTGGCTAAGCGGTGACCATATCGTCGAACAGTTCATCCACTCGCTGGACAAATCGATGTGGCTACACAATGACGTGCCCCCAGTATTGGCTTATGGAATGGGAGGACGTCAAGTTCGCACCGATCCGGAATATGGCGACATCTACGATCACTTCTATGTGGTCTACGAATGGGCCGACGGCACCCGAACCTATGCGGCGACCCGACAGATGCCAAACTGCTTCAACGAAACGGAGGATTTCGTCTACGGCACCAAAGGCACCGCCAAGGTGCTTGCCAACGAAATCACCGGCGAGAACCCTTGGAAATTTAAGGGAGAAAAGCCCAGCATGTACTACCTTGAGCACGTCGCCTTGATGAAGTCGATTCGCGAAGGCACCCCATTGAACAATGGCGACTACATGTGCAAGAGCACGCTCATGGCGATCATGGGTCGCGAAGCAGCTTACTCGGGCGAAGTCATCCGATGGGATGATCTCAAGGACAGCAAGCTCTCGCTGGTTCCCGACAAGATCGAATGGGGAGATGCCCCGGCCGTCGAAGTCCGACAACCGGGCTCGTATAGCTTCAACAAAACCCTCTAAAACCAAATCGGTCTAGAGCTCGATCTTGGTTCCGAGCAATGCGACGAAGGCCTGCATCCAAGCCGGATGTGCAGGCCAAGCGGCGGCCGTTACAAGGTTCCCTGAGACGCACGCGCTGTTGAACTGCTCGTTGGGAGCTACGTACTTGCCACCCCCTGCCGATACCTCGTATTCGACGGCAGGATAACAACAGCATTCCTTGCCGACGAGCACCCCGGCGGCTGAGAGAATCTGAGGTCCATGGCAAATCGCAGCGATCGGTTTCCCGGCATTGGCAAAATGCTTGACGATCTCCAAAACCCTCGCATTCATCCTCAAGTACTCCGGCGCTCTTCCTCCGGGCAACACCAACGCATCGTAGTTCTCCGGATCGATCGTCGCGAAGTCCGCATTGAGCACAAACCGGTGCCCAGGCTTTTCGCTGTAGGTCTGATGGCCCTCGAAATCATGAATCGCCGTCATGACATAGTCCCCAGAGGACTTTCCCGGACAGATGCAATGGCACGCATGACCGACCATCAATAGCATCTGGTAAGGGACCATGATTTCATAGTCTTCGACGAAATCGCCTACGATAAACAGGACTTTCTTTTGACTCATCAGTATTCGACTTTCGGTTGGTAGGAAACAAAAACTCAGCGGGCCGCTTTGCTGGGGGTTTGGGTGCCCTCGAGGATCGGCAGGGAGCCGAGCCATAGACCCTGGATCACTTGCGTCATGTGCGGGATCTCCAGCCGATCCCATTCGTCGTCGACCTTGTGGTAATCGGCATGAAGCGATCCGGCTGAGAAACTATGGGCGATCACCCCACGTTCTACAAAAGACCAATTGTCGCTAGCTCGATACAGCATGGAACTGAATTTGGGATGCTCAAAAATCTCAATCCCCCAAGCTTTTGCCGAACGACTCATCAGAATTCCAAGGTCGGATTCCTGCCAGCCGGTCATCCAGATTTTCCCCCTGGCTCCACCCTCAGGACGCCCAATCATTTCGATGTTGACGTTCGCTACGATCTGATCCAATGGCCAAGAAGGGTTCGCAACAAACTGCTTCGAACCGAGCAACCCGGATTCCTCTCCCCAAAAAGTCATAAACAGCACCGATCGTTTCGGACGTTCCTTCATGCCACCAATCGCGTCGGCAAGCGTCACGACGGCCGTGACTCCGGATGCATCATCGTCGGCTCCGTTGTAGATCGAATCGTCGGCAAGCGCGGGATTCGAACCCAAGTGGTCCAAGTGCGCGCTGAAAAGAACCGCCTGCTTTTGCAAGGTCTCATCCGATCCGCGAAGCACTCCGATCACATTGCGCATCGTTTTGTCGTCTTGGATCATCGCCGAGGTGTTTAGCTGGATCGGGCCAGGAAAACCTACCGCCGACGGGATCAGCAAGATGGGGATCCCCGCTCGGTCGCTGCGCTCAAGCTTGGGCGTCGAACGGGCCATCTCGGCTTGCTCGATCCACTGGGCTTGCGGATCGCAATCCAACAGCAAGGCTTCGACACCAGCGGCTTGGAGCCTTTGTGCAAGCCGATGGAGTTGCGTTAGGGCCCGAGAACCTTTGGCCTGCGTTTCGAATTTCCCTCGAACGATCCCCTTGAGGCCCTTCAGGTCGGCATCCGGGGACTGAAGCGACTCGAGCGACACGTCCATCACTGGTCCCCGAAGCGCACAGGCTTGCTCGCCAGTGCTCAGCAGTCCGTAGTGAGCCACCGGCACTCCGTCTTCTTGGAGCAAAACCGTATCGGACGGTACGCGCGACTGGCGGACTTTTGTCTCGTGGTAGAAACTCCCGTCGGGCCCTGCCCCCTCAAGCCCGGCACCTCGGAATCGGGCGGCCACATAAGCCGCCGCGATTTCAAATTCTTTGCTGTTGGTCTCGCGGCCTGCAAGCTCATCGCTGGCCAAAAACGAGATCGTCGCGGTCACTCTTCCGGCCGTGATCTGCTCGGCACCCACAGGCAACGCAGTAAGGTTTGGCTCCTGGTTTTTTTCCAACTGGCCCATCGCCAACGGCATTTCTCCGAGCCAACCAGCAAGAAACGCCAAAAACAACCATAAAAATGACGAAACCGCTCGAGCCGAGCGCCGATCGTGCCCGCGGGTCCTGCCGGTCCAAATCATGGGGAACTCCTAAGTATCGATGAATCAAAGCCTTAATGCTAGCGATTCTAGCGTAGTGTGCAGGGGGGTGGGACCAAAGCCGGGGAATTCGACAAGGGCCAACGCTTTTTCGGGCAAGCCTGGGTTGTCCAAGAGCCGAAAAAAATCCAATTACACTAGGAGTCACGACTGCAACCCGTGCTAAGTTACCGAGCGCAACCATCAGCAGAGGCGATCATGAAAGAACCGTGGACAGACGCATTGTCTCGCAGGGATTTGCTTTGCCGTGGCCTCACAGGACTTGTCCTATTCCCGAGCATCATCAACAGCAGCGTCGTTAGCTGCCAATCCGCATGGGCCTTTGCCCAGGACCAAGAGGCCCCGGTCGCTAGCAAGAACGCCAGCCAGAGCGAGAGAAATAGCAAAGGGGTCGGTTACTTTGCTCCTCGCAAGCTCGACATGAAGTTTGGAATGAAGTTCAATTCCAACGACAACTTCTGCACGAACCTGTTTGCAACCTTGGCGTTTCCGACCGATTGGCCTGAGCAAACGGTGCAGATCAAGCAATCGAATATTCCACCTAACGCTCAGTGGCAGTATCGCGACTTGCCCCCGAACGCGCCGGTGACGGCACGGCAGTTGGTCATGAGCATTCCTGCGATGCAACCCAACGGCCAAATGGAGCTGATTTTCGAAGTCCAGATCGAGAAGTCGTTTATCTCCGCTCCGGCGGACCCATCGATCTTTGTGATTCCGAAAAAGACGCCCAAAGAACTCAACTGGTTCATGGGCAATAGCCCTATGATCGATGCTGGGGCATCGGACATCAAACGGATCGCCAAGTCGATCAAGGATTCCAAACCCGCAACCGCTTGGGAGCATGTCGAGAAAATCTACGACTGGGTGCGAGAGAACATCGAGTACACCAATGGCCCGATCCGCAACACGCGCGAGGCGATGAAGGACAAGCGCGGGGACTGCGAGGAGATGACAGGAATCTTCATCGCCCTGTGCCGAGCAAGCAACATCCCAGCACGTTGCGTATGGATTCCAAACCACTGCTATCCAGAGTTTTACCTTGAGGACCAGGAGGGCCAAGGCCACTGGATTCCCTGCCAAGTTGCTGGGGACCGGCAGTTTGGCCAAATGCACGACTACCGACCGATTCTGCAGAAGGGAGATCGGTTCAAGGTCCCCGAGCACAATGCGCCTCAACACTACTTGTCTGAATTCTTTCGATGCAACCAGCGCCAGGTTGGCCCCAAGGATCCCGAGGTCGAGCCGATCCAAGATCTTGGGCCACTGGCCCAAGAGATCGCAGACCTGCAATCCGAAGCTCGAAACCGAAACCAACCTTAATCGCACTTGCCAGTTCGTTTGACCCTTCTTTCGCTATCCGTATCGCCTGAGGCCCGACGTGCAAAACTCTCGTTGCGACCGCTGCCAAGAGGCTTTGGAGACCCTCGAAAATCTCCATTACACGATCACCATCGAAATCGAGGCCGAGGGCTACGTCGACGATCAGGACTACGCGTCCCATGAGGACCAACTGAGCGATATCGAAGCGATGATCGAATCGGCCGACGAGATCAGTTCGTCCGATTTTGGGGATGATTGGTACCAACGCCGTCAGTACCTTCTCTGCAAGCGCTGCTATACGCAGTACATCCAAAACCCATTGAGTAAACCCTCACGATGAGACCTCGACGTCCGATCGTGGAATATGCCTGTTGCTTGGCGTTTTCCGGGTTGATGTGCGGCTTTCCGACCCGCGCCCAAGATCCGGATTCTCCGGTCCGAGTCCGTTTCGATGCGATGCACTCGCACACATGGATCGAAACACTGCCACAACCTGGACTCAACCAGTACCACCTGCTTGCAGGTCCTTCGCGCGCCGCACAGGCTCTTGCGGCCATGGGCTGGCAGGTCGATGTCCAACTCGAGGCCTGGGACGCGGAGTCTCTCGCTTCGCTCGATCTTGTCGTGCTTAACCTCGTGTCGGCCGATCGTCCAGCATTCCGAGTTTCGGAGATCGCTGCGCTTCGCGAATTTGTCCAACAGGGCGCTGGCCTGATCATCATCACCGACCACACCAACTGCTACTTCCACAACCATGCGCTCGAACCGCTCTTTGATCAACTCGATTTGAATCTCTCCAACGCGACGGCTTGCGAACGTGCCCCCTATACTCTGGGGCAAGGGGGCGGCTGGATCCTGATCGAATCCTTCGGCGATCATCCGATCGTCTCGGGGATCAAGCATGTAGGCATTCAGACCGGTGGGACGGTCGACGCGCGATTTGCCGTGGCATGGACAAGCCCTACGAGTTGGGCCGATCGGGGGCGTGTCCCGATGTACGGCGAGGGTAGGGACATGGGTTTTACAGGCGATTTTCACCAGCAACCCGACGAGCCCAATGGACCTCTTCCGGTCCTTGCGGCCAAGGAGTTCGGGGCAGGGCGGATCGTGGTCCTGGGTGACCAAAACGCGATCGGTGGACTGTTCCTCAACTACGCGGACAACCGACGCCTATGGCTCCAATGCGCTCGTTGGGCTGCAGGTACCCAAAAGGAGCTTACCCAGAAGGAGCCGGCCGATCGGATGGCTCGCGGGCTAGCCGCCGAAGCGGGCCGTTCGCTCGTATGGTGCGTCGAGCCCCTTGCGGACCGCAACATTTACTGGGGATCGGCCGACCGACAAGATCACTACCATGCCTTTGCCCTTTTGAACAAGTACGCCGATGCCCGGGCTACGGATCGGTGCCCGAGCGAGGCGCAATGGATGATCGTTCCTAGCGAAACATTGTTGAAGCAAGAACATTGGAAAAATCAACTTCGCGAATTCCTCGAACAACCGGGCAAGCATGCCGTGGTCTGGAGGGACGATGGCAGTTCGAATCCGGCCGATTGGATTCCTGAGGTACTCCCAAACGAAGCGTCTGCGTCGGTCGATTCGGAGTGGATGCGCTCGTGGACAAAAACCAACGGCAGCACGCTGGAGCTTTGGAAAAACACCAAGCGTTGGACCAATCGCGAATTGCTGGGTCCTGAAGCGAGCCGCAACGATGCAGACGTGCGGCTCGAGGAGGCGATGATCGATCCGCTTTGGGAGCGAGGGCTCAAGCGTGTGAAGTCTTTAGAGCAGACCATCGATTGGCCCCGCGACGAACCTTAGGGTCCCTCACGTTCTTTTTTGACACTCCGAGCAAAAAAAAGTGCTGCGTTGCGATTGGACAATGCGTCGAATCGTTCCGGATCGGCAGGACGTGCAGATCTGTCCATCCCTGGCATAGACCAGATGAAAGTGCTGAAAGCCACCTTCGCCATTGATCGCGTTTCGGTAAGTCCCATCGGCGAGCGTTGAGCCCTCGTTGTCGATCGCTTCAAGGAGCACTTGCTGCATGATCTGGTGGATACGATGCCATTTGGGTTTGCTGATTCGCAGACACAGGGTTCGAGGGTCGATCGCAGCTCGATGGAGAATCTCGGACGCATAGAGGTTGCCCACGCCTGCCACGAGGCGCTGATCGAGCAGAGCGGGCTTCACAGGCCGCTTGAGCTTGCCGAACCGCTGATGGAACTCCTTTGCGTCGATCGACAACGCATCGGTCCCGAGGACCGTGGGGCCGAGGAATCGATCGCATTGATCTGCCGACCAGATATGGGCCGTTCCCAATCCGCGGCGGTCCCAATAGAGGATTCGCTCGCATTGAGCATTCTCAAGATGAATCACCAGACGGATGTGTTCGAGAGTCGGTGGATCGGCGATCAGGGTCAAGCCTGCCATTTTGGGCTGCAAGACAATCTGAGAGTCACCGTCGAGTCGGATCAAAACCCTTTTGGCGATTCGGTCGATCCCCAGGATCGATCGGCCCGATAGGCTTGATGCCCAGAGGCTAGGTGCAGGACTCATCACGATCGGTCGATAGCGGCTCTCTGGGAACTCGACACGGCAGATCGTTCCACCGATTGCCGGGAACAAACCCCGGCGCATGGTTTCGACTTCAGGTAGCTCGGGCATCTTGGCCGCTCAGGATCGAGTCACTCGGGAAGTCCAGAATCGAGTCTCTGGGACTCCTGTTTATTCTTGTAGACCGTTTCGGGGTTGACCAAGCGAACTTGGTCGACGACCAAGCCATCGGAGGTCGCTTGCCTGAAGAAGCAATTGGCGTAGCCTTCGTGGCAAGCCGCACCGGTTTGATGGACCATCACCAGAATGCAATCGGCATCGCAATCGACTCGGACTTGGAGAACACGTTGACGGTGGCCGCTTTCTTCGCCTTTACGCCAGAGTTTTTTTCGCGACCGGCTGTAGTAGGTCGCGTATCCAGACGAGAGGGTTTCGAGGTAAGCTTCCTGGTTCATCCAAGCCATCATCAGGACTTGGAGGGTTTGTGCATCTTGGGCGATCGCCGGGAGCAATCCATCGGTGCCCTTGAGAAAGTCAGGTCCGTCTGTCATGGGGTCGATGGTCTTTCGACTTGGATCATTGGTAGGGTCGGCGTAGGATTTCGTGGGCTAGGATCGCCATACGCAAGGTTTGTGGGTTGCGAAGCTGATGGATCAGGTCCGACGAGCCCAAGTTGTCGTTGGGCCTAGAGTGCACCATTGGCTGCTCGGAAGAAGTGCTAGTACTCGTCGACTTCTTTTTCGTCGAGGCGACCCTCTTTTTTTCCCGATCGCGATTTTGGATATCTCCGAGTGTGGATGCGTCCCGCATATTCGAGCGGACGTAGCCGTCGATTCCTTCGTCGGCCAGGTCGATGGGGGTCGAAACATGGCGGTTGGCTAGTGAAGACTCGATCTGCCGTTCGGCAAGGGCAGCGTCCTCATCAAAAACGTTCCCGCGCGTTTGGGAATAGGGTTGGGCTTGGGGAGGGGCAAGCCGGAGTTCCGATTTCGGTTGGGTTGGACGGGGAGCAGGACCCTTGGGCCCCTTGGGCTGCTGGGAGGGATTCCCTGCCGGTGCCGAGCGGGAAATAGGACCTGAAGGAGAATTGGAGGCCTCAGAGCGCTTACTTTCCTGCTGCCGTCGCATCCGTCTCTGGGCAGCTTGCTTGAGAAATTCGTCGAGTTCGTCAGCCATGATAATCTCTTCGAGTCGATGAAAGTGGGATGGTCGTCGGTCGCAAAGGCATTAATTCGCAGGACGTGTCTGAGGGGCATTCGAAGGACCGGTGGTGCTGGTTCCGGCGATGCTTTGGCGCATCTCGGTATCCGCTGTGATGTTCTTGAGCTTGTAGTAATCCATGACTTTCATCTTGCCGTCTTTCAAGGCGTCGGCGATTGCAAACGGAACGCTCGCCTCGGAGGCGACGACGGCGGCACGACTCTCTTCGATCTTGGCGAACATTTCCTGTTCGATCGCGACGGCCTCGGCCCGGCGGCCTTCGGCGCGAGCACGGGCGACGCGGGTGTCGGCCTCGGCCCGGTCGGCTTGAAGTCTTGCTCCGATGTTCTCGCCCACATCGATATCGGCGATGTCGATCGAGACGATCTCGAAAGCGGTCTGGTCATCGAGCCGGCTGGCGAGCACGGCCTTGGAAATCATGTCGGGGTTTTCAAGCACGGTCTTATGACTTTCGGCCGATCCGATCGCAGAGACGATTCCTTGTCCGACCCGTGCGATGATTGTGTCTTCGGTGGCACCACCGATGAGCTGGGCTAGATTGGCCCGTACGGTCACACGGGCTTTGACCATCAATTGGATTCCATCCTTAGCGATCGCATCGAGAAATGGGTTGACGCTGTTTCGCGGTGGGCAGTCGATGACCTTGGGGTACACGCTGGTCTGGACTGCTTCGAGGACGTCGCGTCCTGCCAAATCGATGGCTGCCGCCTTTTGGAACGACAGATTGATCTGTCGACTTTTGCGAGCAGCGATCAGGGCTCGGATCACCTGCGGAACATTGCCTCTGGAGAGATAATGTGCCTCAAGTGCTTTGGTGGTCAATTCCGGATCGTCGATTCCGGCGGCGACGGCCATGATCTTGCTCCGGACAATCATTCTCGCATCGACGCGTCGGAACATCATGCCGATCAAGTCCCCGAGTCCTACATTCGCACCGGTCATGATGGCTTGGATCCAAAGCCAAAAGTACCTCGACACGATAGCCAGGAAGACCAGGACAAGGATCGCTGCGATGACAAATAGAGTGCCAAAAATGGCCATGACTAGTGGGGACATGATGTTGGGCTGTTTTCGTTAAGGTTCCTTCAAATCCGTCATTCATTTTAGTCACGCGGGGGTGAGTCGATAGGTTTGGAATAGCCTGATGGTTAAAAAAACTGCGGAATCCAAGAACGGACCATCGCGGCGCGGTAGGATATTTGCCGCTTTTGGGACGAGACAAACCTCCACCTTGAAATCCCTTCAAACCCTTATATCGACATGATGCTCTCCACGAAATCGATCCTTGTTGCCATCGCGTTGGCTTGCCTTGGATTCAGAACCCCTCAGACGATCGCCCAGGAAGTCGGAGCCTCCATCGACGAATCGATCGAGACTCCCGTCAACCAGAGGCTGACCCCGATCGGAAAATGGCAGGAACTCCCAGGGATGCGTCCCCAAGTGATCGCATTGTCACCCGATGGCAAAATCGCGGTGACCAGCGGCAAGACCAGCAAGCTCGTCGTGCTCGATCCTCAAACGGCCCAAGTGCTCCAGCAAGTCGATCTGCCGAGCGATGAATCGAAAGTACCTCCCGACCAAGCAGCCGCCAACAACCTCAAACCCGACACCAAAGCCATCGCAAGCTTCACAGGACTGGTCTTTTCGCCCGATGGCCGCTCGATCTACATGAGCAATGTGCAGGGTTCGATCAAGGTCTTTGCGGTCGATGAGTCCAGCCGAGTCAGTCCCTCGTATTCCATTCCTCTCCCGAATGCCAACGCCCCGCAGCGCAAGCAGGAGATCCCCAGCGGATTGGCACTCAGCGACGATGGAAAGAGACTATTCGTCTGCGGAAATCTCTCGAACCGATTGCTGGAAATCCAACTCGAATCAGGGATGGTCTTGCGAAGTTTCGATGTCGGTGTGGCACCCTATGATGTCAAACTCGTTGGAAATCGTGCGATCGTCAGCAATTGGGGAGGACGCCGCCCGGGCCAAAACGATCTTGTCGGTCCGGCCGGCAAGGGGACCGTCGTACGAGTCGATCCGGTGCGCTTCATCGCCAACGAAGGCTCCGTTTCGATCATCGATTTGGATTCGTCCAAAGTCGACGAAATTCTCGTCGGCTTGCACCCCTCGGGCTTGGCCGTGTCGCCCGACGGCAAATACGCCGTATGCGCCAATGCGGCAAGCGACTTCTTGAGTGTGATTGACCTGAACTCCTTGAGCGTCCAGGAAAAGATCTGGACGAAGTCCAATGCTTCGGAGCTCTTCGGAGCGACTCCAAACGCCTTGGTCTTCGGTAAAGAGCCCGATGTGCTCTACGTCGCCAATGGGACTCAAAATGCGATCGCTGTCGTGGAGTTCGAACCTCAAAACCCCGGCGAGAGCAAACTCCAGGGATTGATCCCAGTGGGCTGGTTTCCCGGCGCTTTGGTTTACGATTCAAAACGCGACTCGCTCTTGGTCGCCAACATCAAAGGCTTGCCAACAGAGGCAAGAAAGCAGGGCAATTCCAAAGGATTTAATTCCCATCAGTACAATGGGAGCGTATCGATTTTTCCGATCCCAAAGGCAGAAGAACTCCCAGCGCTCTCCGAGCGTGTGGCTCGCAACATGCGATCCGATGCCCTAGCCCAGTCCCGGCTCCCAGCACGATCGGAACAACCTCCCGTGGCGATCCCCGAACGCATCGGAGAACCGAGCCTGATCGAACATGTCGTCTACATCATCAAAGAGAACCGGACGTTCGACCAAGTCTTCGGGGATATCGGACGTGGGAACGCGGACCCCGAGCTATGCATTTTCGGCAGACAGATCACTCCGAATCAGCATAAGCTCGTCGACGAATATGTCTTGCTCGACAACACCTACTGCTGTGGCATCCTCAGCGCCGATGGCCATCAATGGAGCACTACGGCCATCGCGACGGACTACCTCGAGAAGAGCTTCGCAGGTTTTCCACGCAGCTATCCCGACGGCATGGAAGAGAGCGACATCGACGCTCTGGCTTATTCCCCCTCAGGTTTCCTCTGGGACAACGCAGTCAAGCATGGGGTACGAATCCGCAATTACGGCGAGTTCATGATGCCT
>Ga0208487_1000042_pt1 | contig 28560 bp, 31 predicted proteins | sample LakMenEpi21Sep12_FD_150723 | JGI IMG/M metagenome (GOLD analysis project Ga0208487, IMG submission 150723) | Freshwater microbial communities from Lake Mendota, WI - 21SEP2012 deep hole epilimnion (SPAdes) | ecosystem: Environmental > Aquatic > Freshwater > Lake > Epilimnion/Euphotic zone ...
TGATTGAGTGATTATTTGACTGGTTTCCTTTGAGAATATGACATAGGAGTTTTCTCCTGATTCAATGACATTTAGGCTATAAGCATCATCGAATACAATAATACCTACTAGCGTGTTATCTTGGAGAACGTACCAAATTATGTAATCCTGGTAAACTTCTTTACAAACAGTCTTGCGAAAGTACAGTTGTCCTTCACAGTGGTTATCTAATCTTAAAAACGATTCTTGTGCCTTAACAGATTGATGTGGGAAGATCGCAAATATTAGTGTTAAAAGAGCGATCGCGATCGATTTTCTCATGAAAAAAAAACACTGGATGACGAAAGGGGACATCATCCAGTGTAGGGTATACTGTTGCTTCGAGGACGTAAGATCAGGGAAAAGGAGAAAACCTTAATCTTTTGGCTCGATACACCGCAACAATAAAATCATAACACGGCGTTATCATCATTGACAAGGGAGTCAAACTTCTCTTTGGCTACTTTTTTTTCTTGATCGCTGAGTTGACCATCTTTTAGAGCTAGCACGATTGTTGTAACAAGATCTTCAATTTTATCAATCTTGTTTTTAATTTTAATCAAAAAAGGAAAGATCGTGGTTAAAACCGTTCCAATCGCAGCAATAATAATGGGTTCAGCTACATGGTTTAGGATATCTAAATCTTTTAGGTCCATTGTCTATTACCTTAGCGTGCATACGGTGTCATTATATACCATGTAGAATGGTGGTACGCTAAGGATAGCCATGGAGTTTGTGTCTATAAAGAACCCTCCTAGTGGATACACTCCTTGTCTAATAAGACGAGATCTTTCTATGCGCCTTAGTTATGGTTTTAAAGAAAGACGTAGTGAATTTCTGATTTCTTTTTACACTGGATATAGATGGCTAAGTAGAGAAGAAAATTGGATATCTTATTCAATCATACCACCAGAGAATAGTAAAGGTTGGTGTCCGTCTCAAATATTACCAGAATATAAAAGAAGACCCGCGCTAGGTATAATACCACAGCCTGTAACTATTGGATCTTTGTATTTACTGCCAGGGTTGCATTTTGTACTACTTGACGATAAACCAGAAAAGACTTGGCGAGTATATATACGTCACCATAGTGTTAGAGGGAAATCAGACCCTTCTGCACAATGGTTAGCAATAGGCACAAAATCAGTGAGTAGTTGGTTAAAACTCCCATTAATGGATTGTAGGTTAAGAACAGATGCCGTTGCTGATTAGTATAGAAGGGTCTTTAATATTATTTGCGATCGCTATATTATTTTCGCTTTATAAAAACATAAGAGACTATAAAATAATTATAGGTACTATAGATAAACCTTTTGGTTTATATAGAACAAATAAAAATATCATAAAATGTGTCTACTCTAATATTGAGATAGATTCTGATAGTGTATACGATATATACAACGATTTCATAAAGAATAAAAATGTTTATAGAAGTAGAAAATATTATACTGAAAAAGGAGAATACAACCTCGATATACGACAAGTAAATTCATCTGAATTTATAATAACGTTGGAACTTATAAAAAGAATAATGTTAAACGCTGACAGTCAAAAGTTAATGAAAGATGTAGAGAAGGCTTTAATAGACAAACAATTTAGTCTTTATCTTCAACCTATAGTTAATATAAACAATAAGACGATAGTAGGTTATGAGGCTTTGGTAAGATGGTTAGACGGCGATCGTATCAGGTATCCAAATGATTTCATACCTGTTCTAGAAACTACAGGACTGATGGTAAGTTTCTGTAACATGGTAATAGAAGAAGCTTGTATTATTCTAAAAAAATGGTCTAATGATGATCTTAAAAAGCATCTGCACATAGCCATCAATTTGTCTCCTCTTACAGTATGTACGGCTATGTTCGAGTGTCAGTTTAATCATATTATAGATAAGTACAATATAAACAGAAGTCGTCTACAGTTGGAAATAACTGAACGATATGCTCTTGAAGAACCTATTGTTCCAAAATTATCTAGATTGCGATTATTAGGACATGACATATTACTAGATGACTTTGGCACAGGAGAAAGTAATATGAGTTCACTAAAAACATCTTCTGCTAACTATATAAAAATAGATCGCTCCTTTATAGATGGTGTTAGTAAAGATATAACCAATCAATCAGTTGTTAAAACTGTGATAACGTTGGCAAAAGCTATGAATATGGAAATAATAGCAGAAGGCATAGAAAAGGAAGAAGACGCTTCATGGTTAATCTATAATGGTGTTATATATGGTCAAGGTTGGCTATACGGTAAACCTCAAGCGATCTGAGACCTATGTAGGAATAGTCGTTCGATTCTTGGTGATTTACTATTTTTATTTAGATTGGTTTCGTACACAATTTCTTTAGTACAAACAAAATCATCCGGTGCTGAATACTCACTAACAAACACGATATTGTTATTTTGTACTAACGATCTGCACCAATCCCAAAATATCTGATGATCAAAATCGGTATGATAACCAGAACTCTTCTGATACGGAGGATCGCAGTATACGATACTATTATTAGGTATGGTTAACTCTAGATAATTCTGACATTGAAACTTAACGCCTTTAATATTAGGAGCTTGTTTTAATAAAGCATTTCGCCCTTTTTCAGCATAGTTCCGACCTTCTTTGTTAAAAGCATAACCTCCCCACCATTTGTAACCAAAACTACAAAGAAATCCAACGAAACCAACATATTCACTAGGGTAATCATTAGGATTACTTTTTACGCGATAGTATTCATCTTTAGTAACAACAGAAGGGGGATCGTATCCTTGAGATACAGCTTGTAATAGTGCGATCAGAAAAGGATGATTATCATTACCAAGACGATCGCCCGCTATCTTATCGATCATATTGGCACCACCAACAAACGGTTCTATCCAGCATTGTTCAGAATTCTTTCGATAAGGTAACATTACAGGTAACAGATGTTTAGCCAATCTATTTTTGCTTCCCATATATTGCATAAATATAACTCCGTTAAGAAAAAGCTGGTTTGAGAATAAACCCAAACCAGCCACGGATTAATACATACCTTTCAACCTACCACGACTCTTATTCTACTACAGAAGAGAATCGATGTCTAGTTTCACGTGTGGCACCAGTTTGACATCGCCCTTGCCTAATGATTGTAACTTGTTAAGGGCCACAATAACATCGTCAGCCTTCAATCGCTTCGATTTACCTTTATCATTCTCTGTACCTTCCCAGCGATCGATAAAGTCTTGAATATCGAAAGCTTCTTCTTCATTTTTCCCTACGCCATCAAAAAGGATCGCAAGAATAGCATACGGTCTAGCAGTCAATAAACCTAGATCATACATGTTCCTTAAAGCTTCAGATGACAGTTTTAGCGGACTACCGCTGTAGTTTACATTCACCAATGGGGTGCGATCAATGAGTTCTAGAGGGATAACATTAGTCATATAGGATTCTCCTTGCTAACTGATATGATCTTAACACGATTGAATCAATTTGTATAGTTTATGGCATTTTCTCTACATAACTCCACAAAAAGTAAAGAACAAGTCAATCCGTAGGGGCGATCTTTAGATTCCAGTGTTACTAACCAATTCCAATCCAAAGGGTCTACCTCACGTTTACAACCTGTTTGAAGATAAGATGGTATTACAATTTTCCATGGTTGGTTGTCTCCTCTGTGAAACAATACGGGTATCAAGTTAGTCTTTTGAGCTTGATCTACTGTCTGTTTCCACCAAGCTTGTACATTAGGAGTCTTATGATGCTTAAACTCTAAAGCAAAAGGTACCATTAAACGGCCATTAGGTACGTCTAATAATGTGCAATCATAACCTCCTAAATTAGACTGAGATCCATTTTTTTGTAGATACCAGCCTAAATGATCTGAGAAAAATCCTCTTAGCGATCTTTCTGCTGCACTACCTTTGTTTCTAGAAGATGAACCGGCCATATTTCAAATTACAATTAAACGTTCAAAAACAAATTGTTGGTTTTCAAAAAGAACAAATCTTCTACATTTATTGATAACATCAACTGTTTTATCAGATAAATGTATGATCTGTTTATTGTCTGGAACATCAGGTTTGTCTTGAAAAAATGAGATCCAAAACTCTGTTATATAAGGTAATAACGAATCTACGGTAAACGCCCCTCCAATAACCCAAGCCTCTGGATACACATCTTTTGCGTATTCATACGTCACAGAAGTCCATCCGTGTATATGATTTTGTGCTATAGCGAAACATCTACGATTTTTTAGACCTCCGATCATGGTCTCTGCGGTCTTACGACCTGCTATAATATCGCACTTTTGAGTCAACCCTTTGAATATCTGCATATCCATAGAGTTCTTATAAAGCAGATTTCCGTCAACAGTGCCTATTTCCCAGTTGGGAGAAACAGATAACAACACCTTCATTTAATATCCTCCAGCCAAATATACTTTAGCAGGGATTTTACCTGAATGGTTGTAATCAGACACGTTGAAATCTGACAGAACAAAGTCTCTTAATGACGTTTGTCCTCGATTGACAATAAATAAAGTAGGAAACAGATATGTTTCATTGTTCAATTGTTCATCAATCTGATCAAATTGATCGCTGTAGATATGATAATCACCTGTACAATTGACAACCAGTTGGTCAGAGGTCCATTTTTCACCTGTTCTATTAGATAGACACAGACAATACATTTCTAGTAGTGCAGCATATTGGGCTACGTTAAAAGGATTCCCTAGAAACATATCTTGCGATCTAATAGATACTGTCAGAGTGAGTTGATTAGGACTCTGACATAAAACATGATGTGAATAATGACACGCTACGATATCGACGGATTTTTGGCCAGTTATATCAGCCATTTGATAAGTGGTTTCGGGATCCAAATAAGTGACGATATAACTTTTACGATATGGTTTCTTAGGTAAATTCTCTAAGATCCATTCAGTTTGATCTAAGTCTGTACCTCTCCAATTGGTAATATTGGTGTAGTGCAATTTGAGCTTTGTATCTTGTTTATCACCACCCCAATCGTCCCAGATGTGTACATTCATTTCATTTAGTACACTTAGATCGCTATTACCAGAAAGGAACCAAAGCATTTCAGCAATAGCACCTTTCCAGTAAACAAACTTAGAAGTGTACAAAGGGAAACCATCATCGGTTCGGTGATGAAAAACTCGTCCTACTAAAGACAAAATATACTTGTTAGGATCCTCTTTACCAAGCTCAGAATTAAACAAAAGTTTTTTCTGACCATGGTTTTTTAGATCGCGCAAAGCTTGTAAGTACTGTTGCTCGATATTCATGCTATTCACCATAGTTATTGAGATTATTTTCTAGCAATTCTTTATCTAAGGATAGACGAGCTTCAAGTACTTCTCGTTTATCATCTAGAAACGATTCGTAGTAGTAAGACCAATTACTAACATACTCGTTCGTAAAGTCTTTCAAATTCTCAGAAGTCAAGTAATAAGTAAGACCAAACGAGTCTTTAGCAAAAGAGAGGATATCTTCTTCAGATAGTCCTTCAATTTCTAAGATGGGACCATAACCAGAATTAATGTCTAGATAAACAGGAAATTCGTGTTTTAACACATGACAGTATTTTTGTACATGGTATCGAATCCTAGCCCAATTGGCAAACACAGAATGTCCTAGAATGTCTACAACCAGTTTGTCTAAGTCTTCAATAGATCCTACATCATCACTCATTAAATAAGAGTATTCAATGCGATCTGTTCCGTTAATAGGATCAGCACCTTTCTTGCCAATCAATTCTATATCTAGACAATCCTCAAAGTAGCTAATGCCAGTATGAACATCTACCCAAGCTTCTGGATTCCAATCAAGTCCTGAAACCTGATGTAAGTAAAGCGTTGCGCGAGTCCTTAAAGAAACCTTAGGTTGATCGCTAGAAAAATAATGATTTTTTTGCATCGTAGGAGCTGTATCCGAATGTCCTTTAACGAAATCGTGGACAAATTTGTTAGATACAGGAAACTTTAGTTCGATTTCACGATTAGGCATTATAAAAGATCTCCTTTTTTATGAACGTTATTTAACCGTAAGATGGTAAGTTACGGTTGTCTTTCTCAAAAAATGCAGGCATAGAATAGCTTGACGTTTGAGCTAGCTCGGGAGCTATTCCTCTGCTAAACAGCATATCTGAAGATCTCCTCCACAGATCAGGATTCCCCCACTTACCATCTGCATCCAAATGTTCTACAACCCATTCTACAGTATCTTTCCTCAGTTTATTCAAACTTGGTGATACTGTCAAGCCTAAGTCGATCGCCATCTGAGTATGAGCGGCAGCATGAACGTTTTCGTCATTACTAATATCTTGGCTGGTAGCCTTTAGACAACCAGAGGTGAGAAATCTGAACATTGGTAAAAGAACGAAAAATACACTACGTTCTAACACCGCAGTTTTAAGAATAGGATGATCAGGGTGATTAATCCATTCTTGGGCGATCGCTTTTGCATCTTTAGTGTCGTCAAGAGATGCTAAGTCATAAACACTAGCAGCATGATTTAGGGCTTCATCATGCTTTCGTTCATCTTCCATATTAGAGAAAATGATACGTTTCATGTCATCAGTTAGTCTATTAACTTCTCTGATGGATCCGTCTCTTAGAAACGTCTCTACTTCCAATTCTAGGATGCGTAATTCCAAAGCTCTAGCGATCGCATTTTCAGCTCCCGATAGAATAGGACCGGCAGTTCCTTTGACAACACTCCAAGACACTTTTTTATTCAGTTGAGAATCGTAAAAACTGGTGCTAGTCATAATAACCTCGATTATTCAGAACAAGATGTACACATATCAGGAGTTAATCCACAGGATTCTCCTGCTAAAGCGATTTGAGATTTATCAAGGGCAAATTGTTGGGTTTTCAAGGAGTAGTAAGTGGTTAGAAGGGGTGACTTTAACCAGTCTTGAATGAATTCTTTATCTAGGTTAGCTTTATCCCAAATATTAAATGAGATCGCATGAGCTAACCCGGTTGTGTTCATCAACATCTGCCAAGCTTTCATTAGCCTATACTGAACATCCCAAGAAACATCTGTGGTTGTTTCACAATTGGGATGATATTCGTAGGTAACATCTGGCATTGTTTCTGACTCTCTAACAAGAGTTTTCGATATGGGGTGACAGTTTACAGGACTGATCTCTGGGGCAGTAGTATAACCATCACGATCGCGATACTTATAGCTGCAGGTGGCCGTAGGAGCGATGGTAAAAGCTCTTTCCATGTTATGTGCCCTGGCCACGATCGCGGCTCTAGAATACCCTTCTAGTAAGGCACAAGCGATCGCATAAGCAGGTTCAGAAGGTGTTTCCTTACCATAACCCAAAACTTTTTCTAGAGCGTCTACAAAGTCAGCGTATTTAACGTGTTCTAGTGCTAGTAGGTTGGATAAACCGATAACACCAAATCCTACTTGACGATCTTCTTCAGGGGTAAGATATATACCAGAATCACCCACTCCTGTTTTGGAATGAAGTTCACATAGAAACTGCATACCTTTCTCAAACATCTGAGGAATTTCTGATACAGTAACAGATCCTAAATTGCCATGAGACAGTAAACAGGTTCCTCTAGATAACAGAAGAATCTCCATACATACGTTAGAGTATAAACGACGACCTTGGCGATCGTATGATTTTTTGGCTAACCAAATAGAACCATCTCTAACTCGTTTAACAATCTTGTCGATGTGAGGAGATTGCATCAGATTCTCATCGACATATACAGCTCTTTTTGCCCAAGGAATAATATCTAAACTTAGATCCAAATATTGTTCAATATCTGGATGATCATAATTTAAATATAAGGTGATAGCGCCATTGCGAAAAGCTCCGCCTCTACGAAGAAGTTCGTTTAGTCCGGAGTAAACAGCAGCAAAAGAACAAGGTCCAGAAGCTACTAAACCCTTACCGTTAGATGTACCAGAAGGACGTAAATCGCTCAGATCGATCGCTACACCAGCAGCATTCCTTAAGGCTCTTGATGTGAAGATCCAAGAATCTTCTATACCGTCTTTACCCTCCATGGAGTCTTTGACATGGAATACAGTACAAGACACGGGTAGTCGGCTTTCAGGATCTTTCAACCAATCTTTTACACGACCTGTGACGGCTACATGCGCTGGTAATTTAGTCATTTTGAGTCTTGATATAATGGTTTATTTCGGACAACAATTCCTTAACACTAGGGCTATTACTAGTGCTAAAAAAGATCTCTGGAACAGGAGCTAGTTTCTCTGCTCCGGTATACGACAACAGTTCTGATATACTACCTACTTTAATCCTCTGTTGTTTGATTCTGTAGAATGCTGACCCAACTCGTTTTTCGTAGACAGTATCTTTACTCATAGAGGAATCCTTTTTGGTTGAAACATGCGATCGCCTCCAAACTCCCAAGCTGTTTCTACCCTATTAGTTACATTCTTTCTAGAATGATTCATACCAATTAATGTACCGATCAATGTGGTATGGAGTGGTACATTATATCTGTGAGAAAGATATTCCATAGCTTGTTGCATGTCTCTACACCAATAATTAGTGTGCACAACTCTTTTAGCACCACGTTCTAAGGCCAACTTCACGCTATCAAAAGCCAAGTTGTAAGTGTATTCCCCCGAAACATTATGACCAGGATAAGCAGGGGTCATAGCACCTACACCTTTACGCTTTGTACCAGGTTCGTAAGGTAAGTAATAAGGCGGGTCTATAAAGACTAAAGTCTGACTCCAGTTAATCGAACTACTATCACTGAATTCAAAATCTGTAGTAAAACAGTTCTTGTAATCAGATTCGATCTTAACTTCACACAGCGGATCTAAATCAATCCATTTATGTTGCCAGTTGGGGAAAGCGATCAATTTATCGTAACTAACCGCTACATTTAATTTACCCAACGTGTTACATCTAACAACGCCACCAAAAACTAACTTTCTTAGTACGAGACTTACGGCTGCTAAATGTTCAAAAGTAACACTATAAGGATTCTCGAAATTATATTTCAGCTCGTCGAAAAAATTAACAAGTTTAATGCGATCTTTTAGTGTCTCTCTAGTAACGCCAGATTGAGCAAATTCGACTACGCGATCAGAATAATGTTTTATAAATTGATCGCAATTTTGACGTTTTACGGGGTCTTGCCATACTCGCCAAATAGCAACAACTGTAGGATCAGCGTCCGCTACGACAGCAAATTGAGATCCAATGGGTTTACCAAAGTTCAAAAGACGATCGATTGTTAACGGCCCAGAATGTACAAAAGGTTCTACGATATATTGGTAATATCGATAATCGTCCACAGGATATTTAGTGACACTGGATTTCCCTCCTACAGCGGGAGAGAAAAGACTTTTCCTTTTTTTCATGTTTTTAACCTACACGAGTGTTATTCAAGATCTGTTCGATCGCTCTTACATTGGTAAAAACGACGCATTCTCCGTTTTGTTCTGCCATATCAGAATTCGACAACATTCTCATATTAAGAGAGACAGTCTCGACAAAATGGCAGATATTGTTCCTAGACAATTCACCATCCAATCCCATATTGACAAGATATATTAATATCTTATTTTCGTTTTCACTGAATGCAGGTCGTCCTCTTTCTAAAAAGGTGTGTAAACGCGCAAGAGTTTTATAAGCTTTAATTCTTGAATCGCGAAGACACTGATCTTTTTGTTTTATATCAGAGATTCTTTTATTTAGAACATCAATATCAAAATGGTCATTCATTAGAAGTACGTCTCCGAACGACAAACAATGTCAAAGCGATCTTCTAACCATGAGAAAAATTCAAGGGCGTCAATTTCATCATCGTTCAACCCTGTTGTTGTAAGATTCTCCACGGTGGTGATCTTATAGAAACTGACTAAGGTTCTATCACCGTTTTCGAGAATAATCCTATTGCGATCTACAAGAGTTTTTTGTAGATCAGATCGCGTCACGTCCGTCTCTCCAAATAAAAATAAAGAGACCATCTGTTCAACAGGACTGAAATCGTTCAGTAACTTTCTAAATCGCACTTCTTGTAATACAGCGGTAATATAATTTGAAATTTTCTTGCGTCTTGTTAGTGGTGTCATAATTTTACCGGGGTTTCAGCTAGTACCGTATCGAATTGATCTAGATAATACTCAGGAGCATAGAATTCGCTAATATTGTCAGTAGCAACAAAAACTTTTTTTATCCTCTTTTTACCAGTTGTTTCTCCTCTCCAAGTGTAATGTATACATGGTCTACTACCTACTGGAAATCCCCATTCTACAAACTGTTTCCAGTTGGACGCAACAAGTACAGTTTTCTGTAGTTTTTCCAAAGGTAATGTACCGGAGGCTATCTGAGCCCTAACATCTAAGGCAAACTCCTTAGCCGCATGTTCACCATCATAAAACAGTTTGGTGATTAGATCAATAACAAAATCCTTTTGTATCCAATTTTTATCTCTCTTCTTAAATTTACCTTTAGACTTTAATGTAAATTTACCTGTCAACTTGCCATCTTTATCCCGTTTGGCTACAGCATAGATATAGTTCTTGGATAATCCAGGGTCCAACTGATCTGGTGTAACATTTTCGTAACACTCTACACTGTTAAGTTTGTCAGCTAAAGTTTTACCAGCATCTTTATCCTTTATATTAGGTGGAACCCACATAAACGGTATCAAGTCTTCGTAATCTACAGCAGTATACCCTGGCATGGTGCTATTGAGTTCCGATACCGTCTGCTTGAAAAACACATCCATCTTCGTGAGATTATCTAAAATCTCTTCTTCTGTGTAGTTATTTATACCTTTTTCAAATCCATGAATACCATATTCTTCTGGATTTATTAAACAGGCCATAGCAGCATCAGTATCGCAACCTCTTGTGTCGAGATTTTTATTCTCGTATAACCAATTGATCATATAGCGAGATAATTGCCTACCATAAGCACATACAGCAGCACCAGCGTAAGGATCATTAAAATTCAATCCTTTAGTATTCCATAGCCCATACAATGAGTTAGCTGACCTCTTTGCCGTATTCTGACGACCATCAGCATCTAAACATTCGGGAGAACGATCGCCTCCATCGAAACGTATCCATTCAGGCGTCTTCTTAATTGACTTCCTATATTTGAGTAAAAAGAATAAAGTCTTCAATGCTATGTAATCACTGTCTTTGTGAGAACATACTAACCATGTAAGCATAATGCTAGGATACAGACCTGAGAAATCACACTTCATCAAAGATCTATGTACTCCACTCATGTAGAATGTTAAAGCGCCTTGGTAAGAACACGTCTGCGTTTTCTTGGGTTTCATTTTAGTGCGATCGATCATGAACGAATTCCACCATGATCCTGTACCTGTAGTGGTTATCCTCTGTAACGTCCATGACATGTAAGCTTTCATAAAATAATTTTGTGGCGTTAGAAAATTCCATAGAAGCTCTGTGTCTTCTAAGTCATAATCTAGATAAGTTTTAATAGTGTCTACATCTCCTTTACTCCAATATTCATGAATTTTATCGCCTATTTCTATACGACGATCTTTTCTCAAACCAAATCCAATAACACTATCTTTGAGACGATAGTTTTCTAATTTACGAACTAAAGAATCGTATAAAACAATCTGCGGATAAATATCGATAAGTTCATAAAGATCGCAATCCCACGCTGGTACTTCTAAGGGTTTTCCAAAGACGATCGCATTTTGCCATCGATAGGTATTATATTTACTCTCTGATGGCTTCCAAGGACATTCTAGGCCATGTAACAAGCAACGATGATATATCATGGCTAGATCAACCATGACCTCTTCAGAGTTCTTATAGAACCCATAGATCGCATAACCAGCGATCGTATGAACTTGTGGAAAACTTTCTATTCTAGCAAAAAACCATTGTAGTAATTCTTTTTCTGTTTTGTCTTTATTACAGGCTAGATAAGACTTACCTCTGTATCGGACACCGATCGCTACGATAATATCATCTTTTGTACCTGTAGCAGATCCTCCATCTGGACCAACCCATTCCAGATCTAGAAGAACTACGCCTCTGGTGTAATCTGAGAACGGTTGTACATCAAAAAGTTTAACCTCAGATTCCCTGATAAACGTAGTATCAGGAACATCAAAAATATTAAATTCCGTATCATCCGATACTATGCGAGGTTTACTATCAGGATCCTTTTTCTTAGCTCCCTCACGAGCTTCCACATATCGCAATCCAGGGAAGCGATCGTCCTTTGATGGAATAGATGATGGTTCATTAGAAGAATTCTGATACGGATCGTTAATTCCGTAGTTAGGTATTGGTTTTAACATGGTTATTAAAAGTTTATTTCTTGTATTTTGTCGTCTTCAGTTTTTTGAGATTCTGATTTGGTTTTAGGTTTAACAACAAAAGATCCAGGGAGATTTTCAAATAAAGATGTTTCTGGTGTAAACATCAGTTCAAACATACCTGTAGGACCATTACGATGCTTAGTGATCAACACTTCAGTTTTTCCTTTATCAGAAGTTGAAGAATCATAATAATCTTCCCTATATAACATTATGATCATGTCGCAATCTTCCTCAATACGTCCCGATTGACGTAAGTCACTATTCGATGGTCGTTTGTTAGTACGACTTTCTACTCCACGATTTAACTGAGATAAAATAAATATAGGGACGTTTAGTTCTCGGGCCAGTCCTTTTAACTGTGTTGTTATTTTACCAATTTCTCGCGTAGGATCGTCACCTTGTATCATTAATTGTAGATAATCTATGACGATCGCGCCTAACCCACCAACTTCTCTATTGAGTTTACGTGATTTAGCTAACACCTCAGCTATAGTTATGTAAGGAGTGTCATCTATATAAAATTTCATTTCTGAAACTTTAATAATACCCTCATGCAATCTTTCCCATTGATCAGATTCTAACCTTCCCGATCTAAGGGATGAAAAGTTGATCTGCGTCTCATTAGACAATAATTTGTAAGCTAACTGGGTTCTAGACATCTCTAGACTAAAGAAAGCTAGAGGAACATCATTTCTAACGCATATATTTTTCGCAAGATTAAGAACAAAGGTTGTTTTACCTAAACCGGGTCTACCTGCTACCGCGATAAGATCAGTACGTTGAAAACCTTGCGTGTTATTATCGATTTCATGGTATCCAGTTATCAATCCATGAAAAATATCTTCTTTAGCTCTACGGTCAATTTCATCATAAACATCAGTAAGAAATTCACTGGTATGTAATAGATCATTAGTCTTAACCCGCTGTAGCTGTTTTGCTAAAACTTCCAGTTCATCTAAAGATAGACGGGTTCCTGTTATTTCCCCGTCCATCAGCTTACGACGATAAGGGATGAACTTAAAAGTATTACCAGAATCCCGTAGAGTTATATAGTTGGCTATACCTAAAATAAGTTTCTGTTCATCAGTAGCATTTTCCGGTATATCTTCTAAATTTACAGAAACCTGGTTTTCTCCAAAACTTTTTACTATACCGCCAACATTCAGTACGTCCTTGTTCGGAACGTTTTCCCACACCCACGTTCTAATACGGTTGATAATGTTTTTTGGTTCTAACGTAGTAGTGCGATCTTTCTTCTCAGCAGATCGCCACACAGTATCCCATTCAGAAGATCCCCAACCGCCACCATCAGAACACTTCTCACAGTATTCCACAAATAAATCATAAGGATCGCCACTATATCGTTGTTTCTCAGATTCTAAAAAATATGATGCTGCTATAAGATCGCAAGCTAACGAAAATGCTCCATTATTCCTATAGTCATCACTACCTTCTTTGATCTTGTTCTGATTTTCTATAGATAAACAAATAATTAACGGTACACTATCGTCTATCGGAAATTTAAAAGATTTACAGAACTCACCATAAGAAACGCCTTTACGAACTTCACTAACAGGAATTAGCGATCGCAAGTCATTGTAATCATGAGGTTTTCCAGTACCTCCTACAATTCGAGCGTGTTCACCAGTTGTTACATTCAACATGCCAGCTAAGGCCATAATCCTAGAAGGATTCTTATTAACTGGATCCGCACTTGATAACGCGATCAAATCCTCCTGTAAAGCCCTCCATTGGGATTCTTCTAAGGGTTCTGATAGAGTCCAATAGTTGTGAATAGATTTGGAACCCGTGTCTACTTGAACGGTAGGTTCAGGTAGTCCTAACGCTAACCAGAAGGATTTCTGAGCGTCTTTAGGGAATATCCACTTCTGTTTTTTCTCCTTTTCCTCCATTGGTTTAATGGGGAATTCTACCTCAGGGAGAAGCATTTTCATCTTCTCAAGAGTAGACTCATCTATATAGTCATGTTCGTAGAAGATCGTTCTACAAGCAGTAATGTCCTTATCTTCATGTCCACCAGGATGAACAACCACATAGATTTTACGACCTTCATCTATCCACTTGGTTAAAGTCATAACCGGATATTGAGGCATCGTAAAGATCAGGTTGCGTGGTTTTGTATCATCGTAGGTCTTCGGTAAGAACGATCGCAACCTCACTTCTTCACCGTCTGTATATCCAATAGCAGTCAAAAATGTCCTCAAATGGTCAAACAAGAAGGGTTTCTGCACGTTAAATAATTTCCTTTTTGAACAATAGTTTGATCAAGAATTTAGCGTAACGAGGTCTATCGTTACTACTTAACTCCTGATATAGCGTAACACCAGTTTTGTTTTGAACAAAGGGATGTAATTCATGGTGATCCAATTGCCTAAACGTATTACAGCTTTCTTCGTTGCTATTCGTAGAGAAGTTTTTAACATACCTGTTTACTAAAGTGATCATTTTGTAACCAAGTTCATTTGGATCCATTAAATCAATATCGTCAAGCATTCTCACCAGACGCGGATCCATCTTCTCACCATCTTCAGAAGAGTCGCCAGTACAGGAGTTACTAGCTAAGTATTTATCATTGAACTCAATTAGATGGGATTTTGTAAAAAGGGTTTCAAATGCGTGTTTCTTGGGAGTGTTAGTTCTAGGGTCTACTGGACTACTCCACCATGGATCTATCTTAATGAATGCGATCGCATTTGTCCATATCTTGATCGCGTCATCACCATGTTTTTTTATAAACGATCGCAATTTCTTCTTACGATCGTCGTCAAGGATCCTTACATTGCTCCAACAAGGGGGAGTTTCATTATAAAGATCCACCATTTGTTTTATTAGAAGATCCACTGATGTGATCTCATTAGACGAAGATCGTTCAACATTCGTGGATAAAGAAGGATCGCTATCAGATGTGGATAATGCCCCGTCAGGGGCGTCTTCAGTATATATATTCTCTTTAGTCTTTTTAGAATATAGAAGATCGGACCAAACTGATCCTTCCGAAGGTTTCAGACTGACCTCTTCGATTGGGTCAAATTGACCTGATCGATTATCTCTATCTGAATCAGTCGGTTGGGTCAAATTGGATTCACCGAAGCAAAAATTTTTTACGGCTTCTATGATCTCTGTTCTAGTCTTGGTTACACATGAGATATCCAGTAGAGATAGTCTCTCAACGGCGGTGTAGTTGATTGTGTAAGCTTTCGTATGGTCGTATGGATTCTTGTTGAATCTCCCACTGATCACAAGACCCATATTCTCTAGACTCGATAGGATCCGTTTAACAGTGGATACCGACCACCATGTAAACTGTTTAGCTTGCCACTCCTCAATCGTGTTAAGTATCCACCAATGCCCGTCTTTGAACGTGTCAGTACGTTCTGCTTCTTGGTTAAGTCGTAACCAATAGTTGATCTGTTGCAGTACGATCGCCGCTTCTAATCCAATCTTGTTGGATAGAGAAGGCAATACCATCATTGGATATTCGTCAATTAGTAATCTACTCATAGAGTCCTCTTTAGATACAGAAACAAAACGTTCCTAATGGAACGCTTGATCAAAACTATAGCTCAAATTGATGGAGAAGGAGGGACGATCGCTACCTTAACTAGCGATCTTTAACGAAGTGTTCGTAAAAGTCTCCAAACTCTGTAGATAGAGCTGCGGCCTGTGCTACAGCAAGCTCTACTCCTTTACCTTTACGTCTGGGTTCGATCTCCTTATTAGTGTAGGTACCGATGTACTCTACATAGGCTGTCCATGCCTCTATTAGCTCAAATACAGGCAACTGTACTAATAGAGTGCATCGAATATAAGTCTCTCCGTTGTATTCAAATTCTTTGGTGTATTTTTCTGTAGGGTCGATCGCTTCGTATAGTTCCTGTGCTGTACAGTTAAGGATCTCTATGATCTTCTGTCCAGCCTTAAAACCAGGATCCTTAAAGTGCGATCGCTCCCAGTTATACCAGGTACTTGGATGCACTCCCACAACACGAGCTATCTCTGCTATAGGTAGTTTCTTAGGAACCAAACGATCCTGTTCCCTCTTTCTCAACATTCTAAGGGTTAGTCTAGTCATAAGATGCTACACAATATTGGATATCTGTATTATACTGATTGGTGTGGTTCTTAAAGCCCAAGCTGAAGGAATACACGCTAGTCTAAAAATCATCCAAAAAACTCCCTCAATGGGAAAGGAACAAAATATGAACTTTGATCTATCCACGTTTCGTTTTGTATCGGACATGGAAGTTGACCATCATCAGAACGCATGGAACAACATTACCTTGGCCGATCTAAAAAATCATGTAAAGTGCTTAAAGGATCAATACGGCATTACCGAAAAGGATATGCCAGATGTGTTTAATTCTGTAGAAAATGTAGAAGTTTTTCTAAATGCTATTGAAGGCGATCGTCTCGGTGATTCTGACGAAAGCGATCCCGAAGTGCTTTCCTATCACATGGAAAACGGGATTATTGATCGTTTGTATGGACCGTGTTTTTATAAGACTGATGAAGGCCAATTTGTTTTACGTGTAGGACGAACACTTTATAAAGCTTCTCTAAGCGAAAGTAGACTTGTCGTTGGCAGCCTTCGTGGCCCAGTAGATGTTACTCCGCGAACCAATTCTGAAGGGAAGGTTCTTAAAGATGATAATGATAATGTGATTCTTAGCGTTACAGCTAAGCTTCGTGATCCAAAGGTAAAAGGAAATCAAGAACTGCTCTATATCCCTCTCATTTTAGATAGAGAGGTGAAAGTCTCCGAAGCTCTACTTGCAGCAGCTTTAGAAGATGGTAACATTTGTGACTACATGTCCACCGTCCCTAAAGGGGGTGGTAAATTCTATGATATGAGAATGTTACCGGTTGGTGATTATTTGGTAACTGACATCAGTGATCCTAAAAAGCTTCCTTATGATGGTAAAGAATTCGTTTCATGGAATATTACCATCGCAGATTTGGGAATCGTTTCTAGTCGAACTAAAGCTCTACAATCCCGTTTAGAGAAAAACCTGGTATTCTATCGCATGAAGGCTCAGAACGGTTCTCTTTGTTTAAGAATGTCAAAACATCATGTCAAATATGTTGATATGAATGGTAATAGTGTGACCACGACATTCCCTGAATTTATTGTGAATCTACATAATAATAACGTAGCCAACTTACAACCTGGGAAGATCGGTAGTAAAGAAGTTCAGCATCTCATGGACGTAGATTTTATCGTTAATGGCGTACCAGAAAACGTCAGTCCTATTCTTGTACAAACTGTACAAAAGATTGGTGGTATGATTTCTGGTTCTCAAGATACGGTGAGTCTAATCGAACCCAGTAGGTCTGCTGCTCCTAAAGCAGACGAAAAACCTGACAACTACGACGATATCCCATTCTAAATAACGGGATAGATCGCGCAAGCGAGGATCGCTAAATATAGTGATCCTCGCTTTGAAAACTTAAATAACACTTTGAAAAAGGAAAGCATAGTGAACACCTTTGACGTAGTTATATACTCCGTAATATTTTATAACGATGAAAATGGATACGCGATCTTGAAGGTCGGAGATCCAAATAATTTTGATGATTTTATTGCTGTAGGTACGATGCCAGACCCTATAGTAGATAGTCCTGTTCGTTTAATAGGGGATTGGATAGAACATAAAAGATATGGTAGACAGTTTAAATTTTCATCTTATACACTACCTGAACCCACTTCTAGAGAAGCGGCGATCGCTTACTTACAGAGTGTTAAAGGTCTAGGTGGTAGTAAAGGTATTGCTTTATACGATCATTTTGGTGAAAACGTATTTGATATTTTAGATAACGAACCAGATCGTCTTATAGAAGTTAAAGGAATTGGGCCAAAGAGTCTGAAAAAAATTCTTGAAGATCATGGTAAGAAAAAAGGAATGCGACTTCTCATCCAATTCCTACATAGTATTGGAGTGTCAGCCGGATACGCGAAAAACATCTATAACCAGTATGGAGATAATTCTATCCATGAAATAAAATCTAATCCTTATATTCTTTCTTCTTCTGTAAGAGGTTTTGGTTTCAAACGATCCGATGAGTTAGCCAGAGGACTTGGAATAGAAAACGATTCTTTTATTCGTTTAAGTGCCGGTATACACGAAGAGTTAAGACAAGCTTCTCAAAGGGGAGGACATTGTTTTTTAATGATGGATGAGCTTTGTAGTAAAGTATGCGATCTTATCCGTCTACCTGGTTATAGTCCAAAACCAGAGGATATACAGAAAGTTATAAAAGATCTTAATAAAGCTAGCGTTCGTCATAGTCAACAGTTACATGTTGAAGATGATGCTGTTTATCGTTGGCCTATGTATTTAGCCGAAGCGGAAACAGCCGATTTTATAAGACAAATGGTAGGTGAATTCAGAGATCCTCCCGTAGATATCGATCTTTGGATCGATAGATTTGAAGACCCTAATAGACCTCTTGCTAAAGCTCAACGACAAGCAATTAGAACGGCAGCATCTTGTAATTTTATGATCCTTACAGGTGGTCCTGGATCAGGTAAGACGCACACCTCTAACGCGATCATTCAATACTTCCACAGTCGCGGACTACGAATTAAAGCTTGTGCCTTGGCTGCTAAGGCGGCAATGCGAATTAAAGAAGTAACAGGTATTGACGCTACCACCATTCATAGACTATTAGGGTGGAACGGTAGTAATTTTGTTCATAATAGAGACAATCCTTTAGAGCTTGATGTCTTGCTGTTAGACGAAGCTTCCATGGTGGATATTAAATTGTTTCATTCGTTAATGGAATCTGTACCACGATACGCCAATGTCGTTCTTATTGGTGATGTCGATCAATTACCTTCTGTTGGTGCTGGTAACGTTCTTCGGGATCTTATAAACTCTAAAGCGGTTCCTGTTATCAGATTGACTGAGGTGTTTAGACAATCCGCTGATAGTAAGATAATTGATGGTGCGCTAAGTATCAACGCTGGTAAAGTCCCTGAGTTAGAATCAATAGGACGAAGTACCACCGTCCCATATAGCGATTCTTTGTTTATTAAGTGTCCTAAAGAGACAATACCTGTTGCGATCCAATGGTTATTGGATGTAAAATTACCTGAGTTGAATTGGAAAAAAGATGATATACAGGTTTTGTCTCCTATGCACAAAGGAGAATATGGCACACAAGAATTAAACAAACGTATCCAAGATCTTTGGAATCCTAATGGGAAAGAACTTAAAGGTTTTAGATCAGGCGATCGCGTTATTCAGCGATCTAATAACTACGACAAAGCAATCTTCAATGGTGAGATCGGTAATATCGAATATATAGATACTACCGAAAACGAGATGACTTGTAAATTTCCTGACATTTCCAATCCTGAAGAAGGACGATTGGTTGTTATTGATGATAACGAACGTGGTGATATGCAGTTAGCTTATGCGATATCTATTCACAGTTCACAAGGATCTGAGTTTCCTGTCGTGGTCATACCTGTAACCATATCTCATCACATTATGTTGATACGCAATTTGTTGTATACTGGATGGACTAGGGCGAAGAAACTCATCGTTCTAGTGGGCGAGGAAGAGGCTATTAAAAGAGCCGTTAGAAACAATTATGTTAATAAACGCAATACGAGGTTAAAGGAACGCCTGTGTTAAACAAAAAAGACAAAGGTGGTCGTAAACCAGGAGAGAATTACAACACTGGTTTGAACCAAAAGATTGATAATATACTTGATTCAAGAGCACGTCGTCTAAGTATACATTTAGACGAAGATCTTTACCAATTTTATAGAAGACGATCTTTTGATCCTACAGGATTGTTGTCTCCTATGTACTGGGGATTACAAGCTCTTTGTGTTTATTATCCTCTCTATCTATCTTTAACCGGTCAGGAGTATTGGATATCATATCAAGAATCTTTAGTTATAAAGAATCCTAGAGAGGATAATAAACCTTGGAATATGAAGGTTCCCAAAGTTTTAATGGACTGGTATGATACGTTACCAGAAATTCGCTCTGTTATACCTTTCAGTATCGTTGACAGCTACGGGATAGGTAAACGTTTAGGAACTTACAGAACCACTTCTAGAGTCTTCCATGTTAGAAGATCGCTTGTCTTCTATAGGAAGATCATTGAGATTGTGGATCCCGTGTTGATCGCTAGAGGACACTTACCTAGTGTCAAAATGAATTTCTTGACATTCACCCCTACTGAGATATATGATTTCTACATGTCAGCAGGGATTGATTTTTCAAGAGATCCTAAGAACATATACGGAAATGGAAAAGGAAACTAAGGTCACCAACGATGGTGCAAACTGGTTGTTAAGAGGGATTATAGGGGCAGTCATCATTCTCTGTTCTGCTATAATTCTTGGCGTAGAAGGTAAAGGGTCTTCACAAAACTTTGCGGGTAGATCGCGTTGGTTAGCGACTTTTATTCTTAAGACGTTAGCTAGAGTATTTCCTCAGTCTGTTCAAAAAGTGTTTGATGCTAGACGTTTTGTAAAATTAGCTTTTGATTTTATGAACGAACTTTTTGAAACAATATACGAAAATAATAAACCAATGGACGCTGATTGAGATGGATAACAATATTTTAGTAGCGATCGCGTTTTATCTGATAGCTTGTATGGCACTGGCTACTGCTATTGTAGCGATAACTATGGCTATCTTCAAAGTGTCTAGCTATCTTGTCTATACAATTTTTGCTGTGTTATATGAATTCGACCCACTTGTAAAGGAGCATATTAACCGATGATCTCAGAACTAGAGTCAGCTTTTGAATCTTTTCGTATCGCTGGATTTGAATTAAATCCACAGTATCGTAGAACAATTAACAACGCACTCTTTCCTGACACAAAAGTATACGAATTTTGCAAGCCTGTTCTAAACAGAGGATGTGATATTTGTGTATTAATTTACGATAATTCTTCAGTTGATGGTTTGCCTTATATTCTCCCGTTAGTGCATTTTGAATTGGTGGCATATTTTTCTATTTTTCATAATGATATCGAGAAAGTAGTGAACGTAACAACGATTGTGGAATCACCAGAAGAAGCGATCGCTACTTGGCAATATTTATCTAGAGCGATTGATGTTGCTAATCAGATTGTGGTTGAATAGCAACTAGCTTGATACACTTGAGGCAGAGTTAGTTAAGTTAGAATTATGTAGCTTAACTAATTATGCCTCAAGTATTTCCAGAAATACAATTAGTATTATGGTATGAAAATTCTGTTAAAGTAGAGACCAAAAACTCTTTAATAGAATACGGTACTAATGGTGTAATTGGTAGATCTAGAACTAATTTAGTAAATGATGTAAGAAAAACATTTAGTTTACAAGGTGTTTTAAGAGATAGAAATGAAATAAACGACTTTTTATTATCTAATAGAGGTAAACCGTTTGTATTTCGTCCGTATAATGACGATTACTGCGGTCTTTTTGTATGTAGCAGTTGGAGTTGGCGATGGACTGCATTAAATGTATGGGAATTTTCAGCTACTTTTAGTGAGGTATTCCGCCCTGGATGGATACCTACAGATATTCCATATAGAATGGAGGCAGGTTCAGAATCTTCTGCTGATTTAATTTTAGAAGCACCGTCTATTTATTTATTATACAACGGATCGCAATCTGGTGCCTTCTTAGGATTAATAGATCCGTATTCACTAAACGCTGGTGTACAAAGTTCAGGTAATTTAAGATTAGAGAACGGTATATTTGAACCTTATACACTCTTTACTGGTAACGAAAACGGAGCTTCTTTAATAGCAGGTGAAGTAGTTGTACAAACGTATGTCCTCATTGCTGGTGACGAAAGTAGTGCTGTAGTTGTTACTCCGGGTTATTTCTTATTATTCTCTGGATCTGAGTCTGGTAGTGTACTGTCATTGGGAGAAGGTATCACACCACCCTATGAATTGAATACAGGCATAGAATCGAGCGCTAACATCGTACTGGGTGAACCTTCAGGTGTTGTATATTATCTGAATGGCGGTAACGAATCCACTGCTGTTGTTTCTGTGGTAACGATTACAGAATATTGGAACTCTATGACCTTCGACGGTTGGAATTCCATAGATACTACGATTTGGAATGACCTATCCACAACTCAGTAGCTATTTCACTATATACATTAACTTTTACAAAATTCTAAACATATAGTAGTATAGGATTAGTCGAAAATAAATAAAAAATGGCTCAACCAACTGGATTTACACATTTTCAAGCAGGTCTTGCTAGACAGGCTAATCTATTATTTAATGGTGCTACAGCAGCTAGTGCTGGTGGTAAGATAAGACTGTGTACAAGTGCCGCTAACTATACAAACACAAGTACGGCGATCGCAAACGAGTTGTCTGGTAGTGGTTATCCTGCTGGAGGGCTATCGTTGGTCGTTTCGGCATCAGCTTGGAACTCAGGATCTAATCATCATCGCGTTACTTTCAATGATGTTACCTTGACGCCTACAGGCAATTTAACATTCAGATTTGCTGTTCTAACGGACGCTAGTAACAACTTGATCGGGTTCTGGTCTTGGGCGGCAGATGAAACATTAACCGCCAATATTCAATATCCATTTCAATCGTTGTATTATTTTACTAGAAGTACCTAATGCCTGTACCGTCAGTAGGCTACACCATCACAGATGTAAATACCTTAGTAGGTATTGGAGCAGACGATCGTGCAGATGGTTATACGCGATTATTACTGAATGACGGTAGTGGTAATAGATTCTGGGTAGTATTTGACACTACGGCTACCTCAGGCGATTTTAGACCAACGGATAATCCTGCTACAGGATGGTGGAAGAAACTATCTAGTTTATCGTTCAGTAGTCAACATATAGCTACATCTTTAGCTGCGGGATCGAATAGTAATTTTGATTTGAATTTAGGTAGTGCTGGTATATTTACTACTATTCAATCAAACAAACAGGCGTGGTTAACAGCGTATATTAGTGAAGCGGCTAGAACGGCTGATAACGCTCGTTTAATAACAGCAGATCCTCAACCTAGTAGTGGTGTCTTAGCTGATGTTATCTTTACAGGATCGTCTACAGTATCTCTTACACCTACTGTTAACTATTGGGCTTCTGCAAATGTATTCTTTCGTCTAAAAAATACTGATTCTACGACACAGACGATCGCTGTGACTATAAACGGAGTGAGGTTTAACTAATGCCTGTATCAGTAGAATATCAATTATTTTCAGCGTTAAATTATAACTGGAAATCAACAGACGCTGCTAATGCGCCATTACAGATAGATGCAAAACTAAATGCCTGGATTACAGCCGTCAATGCAAATAGTGTTAATGCGTCAAAGCAAGTTACAGCATTAAGGAATCCTCTTAGCTCTACAGGTACTAGGGTGGGTTGGGTGATTCGTTTTGCTGATGGAACGCAACCTGGATTTATGCTGCATTTCGCAAGTCAAATCGCATCAGGTAATACTACTAGCGGCGCAAGATGTGAACTATTCCCTATATCAGGTTGGACAGATAACGACACCAATGATGGCTATGGTGGGATTGCTAGTGTAGTATCGTCCGATACTAGCATTGGTTGGTATATATCAGGTGCCGCTGCTGAATTTATTATTGCCTCATCTGCCGATCCAGGACAAGAATTTTTCATCCTTGGTTGGAATATGGCAAACAATACAGCTTATAGAGACGTTATCGCTATATTCAAAGATACTAACGGTAATTGGGCTGTAGAAGCTGACGACGGTGGCAGTGCGGCGGGAACTCGATTTGGAATTGTCCAGAATCCGGATCTTGCATTGCAGGCTATCACAAGTATACAAGCTATTCCTATTACAAGCACTTTAACTAAACTTTGTTTCATTGCGGGCGGTACTTACACGGGTGGTCAAAATGCTAGTAATAGACTTGTTTATCCCGCGCATCCAAAACTGTGGATTGCTTCTGGAACGGTTTTTAACTTTGGTGGTTATTACACTGCTAACAACAGAATCTTTTTTGGTATATCTCAAGCTGATTGGGTAGTGGAGACAACATAATGACTTGGATAAATGCCTCAAATAACCCGAATCTTGTTGTTTTAAGTGGTCCTTTTGTTACTCTTGAGTCTTTAGATGCGAGACCGATAGTTGTTACAGATACCGTAATCCCACTAGGTAATATACAAGATTCCATCAATAATCCCCTAAGCAATCCATTTGTAAAAACCATAGAAAGTGGTAATCCTGTAAATACTGGTGGATCTGTTAGACCTACATCGGGATTAGCCTACCCTCGTAAAACGTGATCTAAGGAGAATTGAAACTAATGAAACCTAGCGATATATTGAATGATCGCGTTAAAGAGGCGATCGTTCGGGATTGTATGATCGACGTTGATAACGAACGTTGCGGTTTCGTATTGAAAGATTTATCTGTTATTCCTGTTACTAATATATCTGAAAAACCAAACGATTCTTTTATACCAGAACAAGAATCGTTTGATCGCTATGAAGACGATATTATAGCGATCTATCATTCTCACAATACAGAATACACACCTGGATATTTGTCATTAAGAGACATCGAACAATCTAGATCTCATCAAATTCCTTATATCATGTATCACACGACATTTGATGTATGGGATATGTTTGATGCTGACTATATTCACCCTTATCCACTAAGAGAACCCGATAATTATGGTACCTTAGATTATCTATTAAATGTACCATTTTCTTGGGCTAGAGCTGATTGTGCTTGGCTCATAAGAGCGTATTATAAAATGTTTTTTAATTTTGATATAACTGATTATCCAAGACCGTTGGGCGATGATTGGTATAAAGAAGCTAGTAAAATTAGTAAGGATGGAATGTATTACGATCTATTACTAAATCATCCAGGGATAACACAAGTTAATACTGAAACCCCTAAAAAAGGGGATATCGTACTAATGCGATCGTTCGGTAGTCGTGTAGCCAATCACAGTGGTGTAATTGTAGAATCGGCTACAAGCGATCGTTATGCTACTATATTACACACGTTAGAATCGGGTACTTTCAGCCGTGTTGACCTATGGAGCGGTCCTAGATGGCATACAGGACGTTTACATTCTGTATGGAGATTATCTCCTAGATAGTGTAGGAAAGGCACTTGTTGGCAATAAAAGATTGTTACCAAAACGTAACTTACAAGATCTTATTGATTTACCACATTCATCTTTTGTGGGATCTGCTGTAGCTTGATCAGCTAACGTGAACATATTCGTTCCTGTATATCCACACTCAGGGCCTCTATATTCCCATACACAAGATCGCAGTGCATATCTACTAGGTAGAGTAGCCTGACCAAATTCTAATGGCGATGAACCTTCGAATGTTATTTGCATCCACGGCTCATAAGATATTACTCTACTTATTATATAATCTATTTCTTGTAACTTTGCAGTAGAATCTGGTGTAGATCCACCATCTGTGAATCTGAATTTTGTTCGTATTATTTTTAGAGAAGAACCTTCTAGTCCATCTACAGAGTCAATTAAATTTGATATAACACCATTAGGATCGCCAACATTGATTTCTAATCTTGGTACAGGACCAGTAGATGTAATTTCTATTGTCTTATGTGTAACAGGGATTAAACTTATGCTACCACCCCAAGACACTTGTTGGTTAGAGAAGCGAAATACATCGAATGGATTATCAGGATTAAAATCCCTCAATATGTATATATAAACGTCACTAGATTGATCTAAGCTTATTAAAGACTGTTTGAATTGTGTCATGCTGCGATTATACCTAAACGTCTGTTAAAAGATAGATATAGATTTTGTGTAGCACCTGCGATCGCTGGTGACGATTCTACATATTGACTTATACCACCATTTAGTAAGACACTTGCTACACGGATATAGTAAGTGCCACTAGACAGATTTTCTATTATCAACTCACTAGTAGACACCGACAATATGGGCGACCACGAACCCGTAGCACCTCGTTTCCATTGGACTTGATAAGAAGTTATAAAAGATCCGCCCGTTTCGGGTTTACTCCATCGTCCTATTAATTTAAATACATTAGCGCTTTGTTCTACAAAACCGACACCTAAATTTATAGGTGGTGGTGGTATAACAGGAATTTCTTCTTCTTTTTCTGTGGATTCTAACTCCCATCCATTTTCAATTATATTGAATTTGTCTTCTCGATATTCGGTAGCCAGAATTTCTATCAAACCGCTGTCTTCAGCGTCTACTTTTATTACTTGTACTCTATATTTTTTTGTATTTATAACGTCTATAAACCAGTTAGATTCTTGTAGCGGAATTGTAGTAAAAGGAGTTGATACTTGTATGGTATCCGTAGAACCTGCCCCGTTACTAATCGTCTTAGTTTCTATTGTTAAATCTGGCATGGTGCAAGTTATAGAATAACCTGACGCATTTGGTAATATTATTTCTTGATCTAATTCTATCGTTGTACTTGTAGCTGATGTTATCAAACCGCCATAACGTTTTTTAGATCTCTTCCAATCTATGACGTTTATAATATCACCAGGTCGTACAAAAAGCCCAATTAATCTACACTTGAAGGACACGGTTTCTGTTTCTAGGAAATTAGAATAAACCTGATAACGTCCTTGTCTATAGGCTTGACCTCTAGATGTACATCCATAAGCTGCAAAATCAGTTTCTCTATAACCAAATTTTTTAAGAGCGTCTTGTACTTCTATTGATTCTACTGTTTGTCTATAGTAATCATCTGGATCATTCCATGTTACATAAGCAACAGAGTATCTTGTTTGTATATCAGTTGATGAGTAACTGAACATACCGTTTTCTACATCAGCATTAGTAAACTGTTGAATAACATCACCAGGTTTATCCTGCCAGAATTTTAAGCATGTACCATCCCAATAATAATGTGAGTTACAAGCACTCAAAAATCCTTCTAATACTTTATGTGCTGCTTCCCCTTGTTGTAGTACAGTATTACATCTAAATCTACGTTCTGTACCACCAAAACCATTAGTTACAAACTCATTATTATATCTAGATATGTCATATAGATCATACGAGGATACCTGACAAGAATCTATCTGTTTACCTAAACCATAACGACTATTAGTTAGAATGTCATATAACTGCCACACCGGATCAGATGTCGCTATGGGCGGCTCATAAAGAGTACCATCCCATATCCCACTGAAGTCCAAGCCGCGATCTGTGTCGTTAACTACAGCATTACTAGGAATGGCTACAGTCCTACCACCGATCTTATACCCTCTTTGTGGTTCACTAGAGAATTGTTCTGCGTCAAACTCAGCGCTCACTACAGCCGTATGAGCATAATTTATCTTGGTATCATTTACGACAGTGGTGTAACTTACAAATTGAATAGTATTCTGTAAATTACTGTTAGGTGTTGGTTCTTGTACTAACTTTTCTACTCTTATAGTGATAGGTCTTGAAAAAGTTGTATACGCGATCGGTATATTGTATTCAAACTCTGTAGCACTAGAAAATTTTACTGTGCGATCGTCGGAATGAACTGTTGCAACACCACCAATATCGGTTAATTGTATTCTGAACGCCATCCGACTCGCAACTACGTCACCATCTTCTTCATATTGTTGTACCTGAAATGCTAGTCTAACTCTTACAAAACTTATATCACTAACAGTGAAAGTTCTTGAAATAGGTATATTATATTTTACTTCTGTATTAACACTGGTTTCAGATGTAAGTCCTTCTTTAACGGTGGCATCTAATAGTCTTTGTGAACCTGTACCATTTCTACTATCCCACTTAAAGCCCGTAAAGTTTTTACTACCATCACTATTACCTACAGGCGTTCTATCCAAATAAATAGAACGATCGCCTTCTAATAAGCCTTCTATTGGACCTTCTGATAAAGCTTCTACTACTACGGCTCTTGCAGAACTGAGTGCCGTATCAGGATCTATGTCAGGGTTTTTAGATTTGCCACCACCACCGTTACTAGAAAAAATACCATGTTCACCTACAAGGTATGTATGGTAGTCATCTACAACAAAATTGTACACAGTGGTTCTTTCTAGTTCTTCTTCTACCTTTAGTAACGGTCTGTATTCTAAATATTTGTCAATAAAGAATTCGTCTATATTCCATTTACCAATCTCTTTAAAAGAATTACGTTCTGTGTAAAACGCATGATTGGGAGTCGCTATTACATAACCTCCCCAGTATGTGTATTTAAATAC
>Ga0208487_1000044_pt1 | contig 27577 bp, 20 predicted proteins | sample LakMenEpi21Sep12_FD_150723 | JGI IMG/M metagenome (GOLD analysis project Ga0208487, IMG submission 150723) | Freshwater microbial communities from Lake Mendota, WI - 21SEP2012 deep hole epilimnion (SPAdes) | ecosystem: Environmental > Aquatic > Freshwater > Lake > Epilimnion/Euphotic zone ...
AAACTCTACAAGTGGAAGTTTATATAATAGTGGTCAAACTTACAGTTTTACTATAGGTTCCGTATCATTTGCTACATCACATGTAACCTCTTCTTATCAAGGAAATGGTGCATATACCAATGATGAAAAATTATTACAAGCAATTGCAGAATCTACTTCAACCACTTCAAATTTCAGTGCATCACTAGCAAATAGTGTAACAATTACAAATTCAGACGGTAATTTAATAGGTACAAATCTTACACTCGTAAGTGGTAGTATTTTTGCTCTAAGATCTTCAACTGGATGTGGAACACAAGTTTATCTTAAAGGTGTAATCAGTGGTTCATTTGGTAAAATTACAGGAACATTTACACCTACTTGGACTGCTCCAGCTGATCCATGTAATCCAACTGCAGTAGCAGTTAAACCAAGAGTATTAGCAGTATTAGCAAATACTCAATATGGTACATTGGATAGCAGTTTCAATGCTCCTGGTTTTAGTGGTTCATCATTGACTCAAAAAATACCATCTTCTGGAAATTATAGTGGGTCTGTTACAGGTAATCCAACATCATTGAGTGATTTCCAATTAATATTGGCGCAAGATACTTCTTTAATCGGATATTATGATTTTTCATTAAATCCAGCAGATTCAAATTATATTACAAATGTATTTGGAAATGATGCAACGGTTGGTAATCAAGACGACCAAGTTTCTGGTGCTAAGATTGAAGCAGCTTATTTGTATAAGACATTCGAAGATTCAATCCAAAAAGTAAATGATGAATTAAACACTGGTGGATGGAAAGTATATGGTGCATATCTACCATCCAGTTCATTCGCAACTGGTGAAGTATTAAAGTTTACTGATCAATATTCAACAAACTTGAATGCCGGTGATTCCCAATATGGTCTAACAAGTGCAGCAACACCTTGGATTCTTTCACAAGGAATTGCTCCTTGGAGTGGTAATGCAAATCCAGGTTCTGTAACAAAATATCAATTGTTTAAAGTACACACTTTGAGTGATGGCACAAATACAAATAAACAATATAAGATTGAAATCAGCAATGTTAAATTGTCTGGTACTGTTGCAGGAAGTGATTGGGGTTCATTCACACTTGCAGTAAGATCTTATAGTGATACTGATAAGAAGCCAAAGTATTTGGAAATCTTCCAAAACTTGAGTCTAGATCCAAATTCTTCAAACTTTGTTGCTCGTAGAATCGGTGATAGATACAATTTTATTACTTATGCCGGTAAGATCATTGAATTTGGTACTTATACAAATTTGAGTAAGTATGTAAGAATTGAAATGGCTACTATACCATATCCAGTATCTGCTGTTCCTTATGGCAATGAAGCTTATGTTACTCCACTTGGAGGTACAATTGGAGATTATGTTCCAGTAGTACAATATAGCAAAGCAAGTATTTACGGAATGGCTCCAGGTAAATATGCGTCTGGTACTGTAATGAGTGACATTCCACTTGGTGCAGATAGTGAATTGACTTCTCTATATCCAACCAGTTCTGCAAATGCAGGTGTAAAGGTTGATACAGAACAATATTTTGCTCCTCTACCATTTGGTGCTACTGTAGGATATAATATCGCATTTGACTTGGAATCAACAAGTTCTAATGTTGGTACAGGTTCACTACTCGCTGCTTCATTGAGCGGAAGCATTCCTTCAACATATGATGCAACTAACGAAGCTACATATGTTAAGATGCGTAAATTCGTAGTTGGATTCCAAGGCGGATTTGATGGTCAATCACCAGCAATTCCAATTAATGTTGGAAGTGACATTATCGCAGGTAATACTCAAGGTTTGAATTGTACAAATATCAATAGTGCAGGTTCAATCGCTTACAAACAATGTGTAGGTGCTCTTGGAAATGCCGATGAATTTGACATCAACTTGATCGTAACACCAGGTATTTTCCACGAACAACACAGTTATGTTACTGACTTGGTAACAGATATGTGTGAAGCCCGTGGTGATACATTCTACATCATGGATAACATTGTGTTCCCATCAAGCAATCAAACAGTAGGATTGATTGATGCCGCAGTAAACGATGTATCTACAATTGATAGTAGTTATGTTTCTACATATTATCCTTGGGTTAAGATTCTAGACACTAACTTGAACAAGATTGTAAGTGTACCTCCTTCAGTAGTAATGCCAGCAGTTTATGCTGCTAATGACAATGCTGCTGCTGAATGGTTCGCACCAGCCGGTTTAAACCGTGGTGGAATCGCACAAGCAGTTCAAGTTCTAGACAGAACAACTCACGGTGAAAGAGATACATTGTATGAAGGTCGTGTAAATCCAATCGCAGCATTCCCTGGTCAAGGTATCTGTGTATGGGGTCAAAAGACACTTCAAATTCAACCAAGTGCTCTTGACAGAGTAAATGTTCGCAGATTGTTAATCGCACTTAAGAAGTTTATTGCAAGTAGCAGTAAGTTCTTGGTATTCGAACAAAATGTAGCTGCTACAAGAAATCGTTTCTTGAGTATCGTAAATCCATATTTGGAATCAGTACAACAACGCAGTGGATTGTACGCTTTCCAAGTTGTAATGGATGATACAAACAATACTCCTGACTTGGTTGATAGAAATATCCTATACGGACAAATCTATCTACAACCAACAAAGACTGCTGAATTCATCGTACTTGACTTCAACATTCTACCAACAGGCGCAACCTTCCCTAATGGTTAAACAACGCTAAACAACGAACCCCACTTAGAAATAAGTGGGGTTTTTTCTTTGTTAAATCTATTTATATTGTACGATGATTAAGCTAACTGACTTATTATTAGAAGCACAAATGCCTTCTAGTGAACAAGATATGGATTTTTATGCGAAAAAGTATAAGAAAACCATTGATTATTTAAGAAATAAGAATAAAGTACTATTATTGACTACCAGTAATAGATGGTCACAACACAAAGAAGATGTACCTAAAAGCAATCAACTAGCTACTAAAATTCAAGATTTATTAGGCAAAGAAAAGGTAACTCTTATAGACACTACCAAACTAAATATATTTCCATGTGAAGGTAATGTAAGTAGCAATAGAGAATTTGGTGGCAATCATTGTGGAACTGCAAAAGCATTATTAAAAGATAAAGAAAAGAATCCGAGTGGATATCATCGTTGTTGGGCTAGTATAAATGAAAAGAACGATGAATTATGGAAAATAAGTAAAGAATTATTTGAAAGTGATACCGTTTTATTTTTTGCTAGTATAAGATGGGGACAAGCAAATGGATATTATCAAAAATTAATTGAAAGATTAACTTGGATTGAAAATAGACATAGTAATTTGGGAGAGAAAAATATAGTAAAAGATATTGATGCTGGTTTCATTGCAACTGGACAAAATTGGAACGGTAAAGATGTAACTGAAACACAAAAAGAAGTACTTCAATTTTTTGGATTCAAAACACCAAATGAATTATTTTGGAATTGGCAATTTACTGATAATACATTGGATGAAACAACTCGTTCATATAATAAAGCGATAACTGTATTTGATAAAACATTTTTAAAACCATATGATAAAGCTGAATAACTTAGAACAATTTTTGGTATCTAATATATTGATAAACGAAGCTACTCGTATAGATCATGCCGAAGATTTAATTTTTTGGGAAGGATCAAAAGGAGCAATTCGTTCCATTAAAAGTTTTATTGAATTAGAACAAGGGGGATATAAAAATGTTACAATGAAATGGGATGGTTCTCCTGCGGTTGTATTTGGCAGAAATGACGAAGGTAAATTCGTATTGACAGATAAAAGTGGATTTGTTGCTAAAGGATATAATGGTAGACCAACTTCACCGGAAGAATTGGAACAAATGTTTTTGAATAGAGGTAAAAGTGTTAAAACAGACGAATATAGATTTTTCGTTCAAAATATGAAAAATGCATTTTCAATATTTGAATCCGCAGTTCCATCTACATTTAGAGGTTATTTTAAGGGAGATTTGTTATATTTTAATACGCCATTAATTGAAAATGGACGATATGTTTTCAAACCAAATATTGTAACTTATGCAGTTGATATTAATTCCGAGTTGGGACGAAAAATTGCTCAAAGCAAAGCTGCGGTTGTAGTTCACAGAGAAGTGGATAGTTTTGGAAATGAAACTGCAATTACAAATTACAATATATTTCAAGGTAAACAATTATTGGTAATACCACCTATATCTGTAAATAATCCACCAGATGTAAATGAAAAAAGATTAAAAGATATTATACTTTATATAAATAAACATGCTAGAAATATAGATGATTTTATTAATCCTTCTAAATTGGCTAGTATGAAAATGACTAATTTTCCAGATATTTTATATAAATATTTGAACAGTAAAGTTGATACTGGATTAGTGAATATTGGTGATGATTTTATACAATGGGTAGATCAAAGTAATCTTACAGGAGCGATGAAGAAAAAGATTACTGATTATGTTAGTAGTAATCGTGACGGATTTGAATCTTTATGGAAAGTAGTTGTAGAAATAATGTCAGTCAAAGAAGAAATTATTAATCAAATCGATAATCAAGATACTGAAATTAAATCATATATAGGCAATGAACCAGGAGGCGAAGGTTATGTATTCTCTCACCCAGAAGGTGATATTAAGTATGTTTCTCGTTCCAAATTCAGCGCAGCAAATAGAGCTGCACATAAACAACCTATTGATGAAGGTGGTTGGTTAAAACCAGAATTAACTTCCAAAACAGTTTTGTCTCCAGATACTATTGAAAAAGCAACTGAAAAATTTAAGGATTTTTTAGCTGATTTGAATATGTTTTTAAGTAATGTACCGTTGGCTCCAATAAAGGATTATCAAATATTAGGTTCTGCTGGGTATTATAAACAAGACCAACAAGACAAAAAAGAAATAACATATGGTGATATTGATGTAATGGTTGTTATACCTATTGAATCAAAAGATGATGTCACCGATACAAAAAAAGAATATATAAATAATGTAATTAAATTTATTGAAACAAGTGGTCAAAATTATATTGATATTGAAAGTGCAAAGAGATCTGACGGTAAACAAATTATAATTAAAATTGAAGAAGACACTTGGGTTCAATTAGATTTATTATATACTACAAAAATATATAAAGATTGGTTTGCTACTAGATTTACTCCAGAAAGAGGTATAAAAGGATTTACAATGGGAGGAATGTACTCTGCATTGGCAGAAGTTCTTAATATTAGAATTGGTGATACAGGTGTAAGAGCTAAATTTAAGGATGGTAAGATTGTATCTCCAATGTTAAGAAAAGATGTTGTAGATAAATTAATATCAAACAGTCCTCGTACATTTTTAAGAGATTTGGCAGACTTTTTGGCTGAATTGTTTAATAAAAAAATTACTATTATTGACCCAAATTTATCTGCACATAGTGGTGTAAATCCACAGGATGTTAAATTAAAAGATTTGACTACAGGAGTTCTAGGATTTGCAAGAACTCTTGATAAGAATGGCATTCTTTCAGATTTAGGATTTGATTATGCATCATTTATCAAAGCTATAAAAGACAAATATGCCGAAAAAATGATTGAACAATATTCAAAGAAAGAAAAGAAAGCAACCACACCAGAAACTCAAGCATCAATTGATAAAATCAAAAAACACGCTGATATAGGAAACAAAATCGTAAACGATATATTGAGAGAATTTTTAATTACGGAAGGTGGTAATGCAGTAGCTGCAAATAGTGAATTGCCAAAACAGTATTTGGATTCTACCGTAAAAAACGGTTTGAAAATATGGAATCTTGATTCTTTAAAATATGAAATAATCGGAAACAAATCAAAACCAATATTGGGTGATATTGATGTTGCAGTATCTACAGAACAATTGAATGAATTGCTTGGTATAAATTATGATTATGATAAAAAGTCATTTTATGAAAAATTAAAACAACATGTAGAATCAAATACTCCATCAAATGTACCAACACCTGCTTTTAAAATAAATACAGGATTGGACCAATTGCATTTGAATGTTCCTATTGTAGATGAAGATGGCAATCCAGTAAAATCCACAGAAATACCAAATGAAGATGGTTATGTACAAATTGATTTGATGATTGGTGATTTAAATTTCATGATTAAGGCTTTATCCGGAGCACCAGAATCAAAATATAAAGCTGCGTTAAGAAATATTCTATTAATGAATATTATGTCACATAGTTATGAACCAACCGAAGATCCAAATAAGATGAAGAGATATCAATTTAATTGGAAAAAAGGTCTTCAAAGTGCGGATGTTATAACAAATGAAAAAGGTAAACAAGAAAAACAAAATATAAAAACTGTTTATACTGATATGGACGATGTTGCTGAATTTTTATTTGGCAAAAATGTAACATTTAATGATATTAACACTTTAGAAAAACTAATTAAATTAGTGAAAGGTAATACTTTTCGTTATAAAAACAAAAGAACTGAAATCTTAAATGATTTCAAAAAGGAATTGGATAGATTAAAAGTAAAGTTATGAAAAGAGCAACAGGAAAAAGCAATCTCGACATAGTTAAAGATTATGTTGAGGGAAACCGCCCATTTATTCAAGTTGGTTATGATCCTAACTTGAACAACAGTAAAAGAAAAGAAGGTGAAGAATGGGAAGATGGTCAAGGAAATAAATGGGTTTGGAAAAATGGAAGTAAAAGAAAAGTATCCAAACTCGGACAAATAAAAATTGATCAAAGATGTAGTATCTGTAATGCAGATATGAAATTTGGCAATTATTTAGATGATAGATTTTATCCTAAAACAGGCAAGTGTTATGATTGTACTATTTCATTTGATAGTAAATTAAAAGTATTAGGTGTTTATGCGGACTATGAAAGATATAAAATCTATAATAGTATGCTTTCAGAAATGAAAGATTTTAAGAAAAATATTACTGATAGTATTGAATATTTGGAAAAGAATCCAGAAGAAAAGTTACAATTTTTTAATGATGATGGTAGTCAAGAATTCTGGACGGATGATACTACACAAATACAAAAAGTATTGTCTGATTTAAAAGAAGATTTGAAAAATGTTGAGGAAAATATTGCAAAAGCAAACGAAGAATTGACTAAATTAAATTATAATCCAGAAATAGAAAAGAAAGCCAAACAAATGGTTTTGGATAAATTAAATCAATGAGTACTCCAAAGACACTTAAAGAAGTAATTAAGGAGGAATATAAGAAATGTCTTGTAGATCCAATTTACTTCATGAAAAAGTATGTTAAAATTCAACATCCTATTCGTGGAACTGTAAACTTTGATTTATATCCATTTCAAGAAAAAACTTTAACTGATTTAGTAGACCACGATTTTAATATCATATTAAAGTCTAGACAAATGGGTATTAGTACATTAACCGCAGCATATAGTTTGTGGTTAATGGTATTTCATAAAGATAAAAATGTTCTTTGTATTAGTATTAATCAAGAAACATCTAAAGAAATTGTAACCCGTGTAAGATTTGCGAATGACAATCTTCCTTCTTGGTTAAAAGTAAAAGAACAAGAAGACAACAGATTAAGTTTAAGATTGACAAATGGTTCACAAATTAAAGCCGTTTCATCTGCCGGTACATCAGGTCGTTCTTCTGCATTGTCATTGTTGATTATTGACGAAGCTGCATTCATTGATAACATTGAAGAAATTTGGTTGTCCGCTCAATATACATTAAGTACTGGTGGTAGAGCAATCATGTTAAGTACACCAAATGGTGTTGGTAATTTCTTTCATCAAACTTGGGTAAAGGCAGAAGCCAAAGAAAATAAATTTAATACAATTAGACTTCCATGGCATTTACATCCAGAAAGAGATCAAGCTTGGAGAGATAAACAAACCGAACTATCAGGTGTAAAAGGTGCAGCACAAGAATGTGATTGTGACTTTGCAACTACTGGTAATGGTATTGTTGATGTTGCCACAATTGATTTTTATAAACAAAGCAAGGTAAAAGATCCAATTGAAATGAGAGGATTGGATCATGGTTATTGGATTTGGGAATATCCAGATTATAGTAGAAACTATATAGTTAGTGCTGACGTTGCAAGAGGTGATGGTGCAGATTATAGTGCATTTCAAGTTATTGATGTAGAATCATTGACTCAAGTAGCAGAATATAAAGGACAGATTGGTACTAAAGATTATGGCAATATGTTGGTTAGTGTTGCGACTGATTATAACAATGCTTTATTGATTGTAGAAAATGCGAATGTTGGTTGGGCTGTTTTACAACAAATAATAGATAGACAATATCCAAATACCTTCTATAGTAGTGCAGACCTACAATATGTAGATGTAGAAAGACAATTGACTAATAAGATCAATAGAGATGAAAAGAAAATGATTCCTGGTTTTACTAATAGTCAGAAAACCAGACCATTGTTGATTTCAAAATTGGAAACATATTTTAGAGAAAGATCGGTAGAAGTAAGATCTATTAGATTTTTGGATGAATTATCGGTGTTTATTTGGGACGGTAATAAAGTAGCTGCAATGAAAGGTTATAATGACGACTTAGTAATGGCAATGAGTATTGGATTGTGGGTAAGAGATACAGCATTGAAGTTAAGACAACAAAGTATGGATCTAAATAGATCAATGTTAGGTGGAATTACAAGAATAGGCGGAACTCAAAACATTTATAAAGCACAAACTATTAGTAGCCAAGAAGCATGGCAAATGACAACAGGAAAAATAACAGATAAAAAAGAAAACCTAACTTGGTTATTGTAACATATTTATATATATAAAACTATGGCAAACGAAGAATTTCAAATATTAAAACAAAGATCTTTATATTCTAAATTAAAGAGACTTTTTTCCACTGATGCGGTAATTCGTAATGTAGGTGGTAAGAAATTAAAGGTAGTAGATACAGATGAAGTAATGTATGCTACTGACCGTAATACGCTTAGAGATCGTTTTAATAGAATTAGAACATCTTCATATAATCAATACAGCAGAGATTTCACTTTAAGTTATCAAGCTGCTCGTATTGAACTATTCCGTGATTATGATACAATGGATATGGACCCAATCATTGCATCTGCATTGGACATTTACGCAGATGAATGTGTAACTAAGAATGAATTGGGGGAAATATTAATAATTCATTCAAGTAATGATAACATCAAACAAATTCTTTATAATTTGTTCTATGATATTCTTAATATTGAATTTAACATGTGGAGTTGGACTAGAAATCTTGTAAAGTATGGTGATTTCTATTTGAAAATGTATATTAGTCCAGAATATGGTGTCTACATGGTAGAACCTATTAGTGCATACAATGTTACCCGTGTAGAAAATAGTGATTTAACAAATAAGAACTATGTAAAATTTCAAATTAATTTACCAGAAGGTGGTAGATTAGAAGAATTAGAAAACTATCAAGTTGCTCATTTTAGAATGTTGAGTGATAGTAATTTTATTCCATATGGTAAAAGTATTATTGAAGGTGGTAGAAGAGTTTGGAAACAATTATCTTTGATGGAAGATGCAATGTTAATTCACCGTGTAATGCGTGCTCCAGAAAAGAGAATATTTAAGGTTGATGTAGGTAATATTCCACCATCTGAAGTGGATCAATATATGCAAAAGTTGATGGACAAGATGAAAAAGGTTCCATACATTGATGAAAGAACAGGTGATTATAATCTTCGTTTTAATCTACAAAACATGGTAGAAGACTTTTATCTACCAGTTCGTGGTAGTGATAGTGGTACTAGTATTGAACCATTGAGTGGTATGGAATTCAATGGTATTGATGACATTGAATATCTTCGTAACAAAATGTTGGCTGCATTAAAGATACCAAAGGCATTTTTGGGTTATGAAGAAGATTTGAGTGGTAAGGCAACACTTGCAAGTGAAGATGTAAGATTTGCAAAGACAGTAAACAGAGTACAAAGAATTTTGATCAGTGAATTAAACAAAATTGCAATGGTACATTTGTATGCTCAAGGGTATAAAGATGCATCATTGGTTGATTTTACATTAGAATTAACTAATCCGTCAGTAATTTTTGAAAAAGAAAAGATTGCTATTTGGCAAGACAAAGTAAATCTTTCCAAAGACATGATGGAAACTAAGTTATTTAGTAAGAAATGGATATATGAAAATGTATTTAAGATTTCTGAAGAAGATGTAGATATTCAAAAGAATGATTTGGTTGAAGATGCTAAACAATCTTACAGATTCAAACAAATTGAAGATGAAGGTATTGATCCTGCTAAACCATTCAATAAAATTAAACCAGAAGAAGGTGGTGAAGGCGGCACTGGTGGAGGTGAAACTGGTGCAGAAGCTGGTGGAGGTGAAGCTGGTGGAACTGAAACAGGTGGTGCAGAGGCCGGAACGGAAACAGGAGGTGAAACAACAGGAGGTGAAACTGGTGGTGGTGAAGCTCCTGCATTAACAGAAAAATCTCTTAGGTCATATAAAAGACCATCACAAAAAGGATCTCACAAAAAGAGAAAAGATATTGCGTTTGGATATGATCCATTAGGAAGCAAAGAAAATGTATCGCAATCTCAAACTGATCCATTAAGACAAGGTTCCAAAACCAAATCTCCATTGAGTTTAGAGGGTTTAAATGACTTTTTAAAAACTACTTCTCAAATCAAAACAGAACTTTTAAATGAAACAAAAAGTCTATCGATGTTAGACGAAAAAAATATTATTGAATAATCCATGTAAATAGTATATTAAAAATGATTTTTACTATAAATTTACTATATTTATAAAATAACGAAGATTAAATTATATGCACAAAGCTAAGCATTCAAAGTTTAGAAACACAGGAATATTGTTTGAATTGCTCACTCGACAAGTGACATCAGATATTTTGTCTGGAAAAGACGAATCTTTTGCCAAGAATATTCTATTTAAATACTTTTCTGAAAGTAAAGAATTAGGCAAAGAGTTACAATTGTATAACTTTTTAGTTAATGAAGTTGCAAAAGACGAAACACAAGCTGAAAAGTATATTGAAATTGTTTTAAAACAAAGAGACAAACTAAATCAAAAGTCATTAACATCTGAAAAATATAATTTAATCAAAGAAATCAAAGATGTTTATCCAATTAATGATTTATTTAAGTCTAGTATTAAGAATTATAAAGTCTTAGCTTCAATATATAAAATTTTTGAAAATCACGGTGATAAAAATTCTAAGTTTGATGTAAAAGAAATTGTTACATCCAGAACTTGTATTGTTGAAAATTTATGTGGCATTAAAAAAGTTAATAAAGAAACCGAAGATGAAATGATTAATGTTTATAAACAACAAAACGAAGAAGTTCGTCTTTTGAGTTATAAAATATTGGTCGAATCTCTAAATGAAAAGTATAAAGATTTGGATTCAAACCAAAAGAATTTATTAAAAGAATATATTAATAGTATAAGCAATACAAATTCATTGAAAACATTAATTGACAGTGAAGTAACTAATGTTAAGAAACAATTGGCTGAATTAACCAATAAAATTTCTGATGATGTCATTAAGATCAAAATTAATGAAACTGTAAAACAACTTGATAATGTTAAAAAATTTAATCTCGTTAAAGACAATCAAGTAATGGTTCTATTGTTATCATATGAATTGATAAAGGAAATCAAAAATCAAATTTAATATGAACGAAGCCAAAGAAATTATTAAGTCAGATGAATCTTTGAAACAAAAAATCAAAGAATTAATTAAACAAGTAATGGACGAAATTACTACTTCTGCTGCTGCAGGTAGTGGAGAAGGTTCTGCCGGTGTACCAAGAGTTCCTACTTGGGTTTCTAAAAATAAAAAGGGTAGACCAGATGTAGCTACTGCTCTTGGATATACTCTTGCAAAACCAGTAAATGAAGCTGCCGAACCAGGAGCTGTTCCACAACAAGATCCAAACGCACAACAAACACAACAAGGACAAGAAGATCCAAATTTATATGATGCTAAATCTGATTTAAGTGATTTTGAAACTAGAGTATCACAATCTACTTTACAAAACAAAGGAACTTTTCAAAACAAAATAATGAGCAAAATTGGAAACAAACAAGTCCAATTAAGAGCATCAAAAGGATATGGTCAACCAGAAAAAGATTATATAGTGAATGTTTCTGGTGTAAGTATTGATTTTTACTATGAAAAATATGTAATAGTAGTCAAAGGTAGAGAACAAGGTAAACAAAAAGAAAGTGAATACTTTGTTAAAGCACCATACCAAATCAAAATTTTAGGTAATGCAGTTGTTACACCTTCTGCAAAGAAGAAACAACAACAAGCTCCAGCAACACCAGTTGCTCCTGTTGTACCAACAAACACTGCAACAAAAGGAGTATAATATATATGAATAAAAAACTATTAGTAGATTGTATAACATTTGATGTAGATAAATCTGTACTTAAAGAAGCAATGTCTAAAGGTGGACCATTGGTTGTACAAGGTGTTCTACAAAGAGCCGAAGCAAAAAATCAAAACGGTAGAGTATACGGCAAAGAAATTTTACAAAGAGAAGCTCAAAAATATGATGAAAATTTCATCAGAGAAAGAAGAGCACTAGGCGAATTAGATCACCCAGACAGTAGCGTTGTGAACTTAAAGAATGTAAGTCACAATGTAAAAAGAATGTATTGGAATGGTAATGATTTAATGGGCGAAGTAGAAATTTTAACTACACCAAGTGGCAATATTTTAAAAGAATTACTCAACTGTGGTATTAAGTTGGGTATTAGTTCCAGAGGAATGGGAAGTGTTAAAAAGAATGTACATGAAGGTACCGATGAAGTTCAAGATGATTTTGAATTGATTGCATTTGACTTTGTTAGCAATCCATCAACCAAAGGTGCGTTTATGTTTCCATCTGGAGAACAATCTTTACAAGAAGGAGTTGTAAAAAACCCATTAACAAACAAATGGGAAAATGTAGAAAATTTAATAAGAGACATTTTAGGAGAAATTAAATAATATGAATGATATTCTAATTGAAAATATTAAACTCAAATCAGACTTACAATATGATATTTTATTTGAATCAAAAGAATATCACAGTCTAGATTCCGGCATCAAAACATTCATGAAAGAATGTTATGATATGGGTGTAAATACTAGCATCTATATTCAACAAGATAAAGTATTACTTGAAAGTGTTGATGAAGGATTTTTTGATCGTGTTAAAGCTGGCGTAGTTCGTACAGGTCAAGGAATAAAGAATCTATCTGGTTTTGGTACACAAACTGCCGATAGCAAAGATGCTGGCGTTGATTCTTTATTAAAAGGTTTTAAACAAAAGTTTGAAAAAGCTAAACAATTTTCTGGTCAAGGATCGCCAGGTGTAGGTCCTGGTGTAGAAGGATTGAAAGATAAACTTAAAGATGAGATAGAATATCTTGATAGAAAAGCAAATCAAGATAAAACTCCGCCTCCTGATCAAAAAACAGCAGAAGACATTGTAATAAGAACTCCAGGAGTTCCAAAGTCTCTTAAAGACAAGATAATTCAAGGTATAAGAGAAAATCCTGGTAAAATTAAATTTTTATTAGCTGCTGCATCATTTGGTGCAGGTATGGTTGCTGCTTCTTATACTTTAGGAAATCCTCTTGCAATAAAAGCTGCTGGTGCCGCAGTAAACGGTATTGGTAATGCTGTTCTAGCAAAGATTCAAGGTCGTGGTACAGGCGATGCAGTAATGTCTGGTTTAACTCAAGGTGTAGCTGGTGCTGCTCTTGCTGGTGCAGGCGCAGCAACAGTAAATGCTATATCATCATATATTGATCAAGCAGGTGAAGTTAGTCCAAACGCATTTCAAGTTACAAAACAAAAATCCGTTCCAACCCCACCAACCCCACCAACCCCATCAAGAACTCCAGATGATATGGAACCTATTGGTCCAGAACCAATTCGTGCAGACCCAACTCCATCACAAACTCCAACTCCATCACAAACTCCAACTCCATCACAATCTACAACTCCTACTCCTACTCCAAGTTCAGCATCACCAAAATATGTAGAACCAGGTACTAGAGCAGCTAGAGTTGCATATGATGCAGATCAACAAGCACAATATTATAAGTCAAGAGGATATACTGGTCCAAAGGATACTTTGGGTAGACCAAAAGCTTTATTTAGAGAAAATAAAGAAAGTATGTTCGTCAAATCATATAATAATACTTATACTTTAAAAAAATCATTAAATGAAAACATTGAAGAAAAATGGAACGAAGGTTATGAAGAAACAATTGATGAATCATTAAATGCACAACAACAACAAGCATATGATGAATTTTTGACAGATCTAGGCAAAATGTTTAATAAACCAAAAGATGGGGTTGTTGCATTTATGCAAAGTCAAGGAGATAGATTCAAAAATGTTCTTGATTATTTAAATCAAAATGTTACTCCAACTGCAGCTCCTCAACAACCAACTCCAGGTCAGCCTGTCCAACAACCACAAGGTCAAGTTAAACCTTCTTTGGTAAAACACATTAATGGAATCAAACAAAATCAATTGTTTGCTGGTGATTTAGCGGTAAGAATTCAAAATATTGTTGATGCAAAACCATCTGGTCAACTTAATGACCGATCTCCTATGTTGAAATTAAGAGTATTCTTAAAATCAATTAACAATGTATTGAACACTAATTCTGCTAATTTTAGAAAACAAATTGGTGATCCATCCACTTTACTACAACAAGTAAATGAAGATATTAAAGAATATAGTGATTTAGCAAAACAAATCTCTGCTGTAATGCCTTCTATTATTGGTGCAACATTTGAATTAAGACAAATGTTTGGTGTGAGAAAACCACAATCACCAGGCGGGTCAGCTTCTGCTATATCAGAAGAAAAAATAGATAACAGTTCTAGTTTAAGTGTGGAAGAATTAACTAGAGTAAAATTCTTTTTATCAAAATTAGTTGACATTGGTTTATTAGTAAAATCAATTGATGTTAACAGTAGTGATAAAGTTCAATTAAAGAATTTGTATAAGAATCTTCTTCAATTAGCAAATATAGTAGTTAATAAAAATGTTAAGGGAGTTAAACTCAATAAGAAAATTGATTCTGCTTTCCAAGGAAAAGATATTTTAGGTGATCTTCCTGTTAACCAAAAATCAAGTTCAGTAAAAAAAGGTCCTGGAGATATGTTTAAAAACACAAAAAAGCCAGACGAAAAACTTAAAACATTAACTCCAACTATTCAAAAACCATATGATTATGAACCAGGAGAATTAGAATAAAATAATTGGTGATAAACAAGAACATTTATAAATTAGTATAATATTTATATCATATGATTAAATTAACTGAAATAGCAGAAACATTGGGAATTAAAAATCAACCCCAATCTCCACAACCAGTTCCACAAGCTGTTGGAGAATCACCTGCAGCAGTAAAGACACTTACCAAGGAAGAAAAGAAAGCTCTTTATGAATTGGTACATAATTATAATGAATATGGAAAAGTTCTTTATGAATATCATCAATTGATGAAAGTTGCGGAAAATATTGATAAAATATCACAATATGCCGAAACATATGCATTGAATGAATGTGGTGATTGGATGCAAGAAAATACTGCTATTCGTCATTTCAAAGAATTGAAGAAGATGTCTGAAGCATTTAAGAAAAATGCTGCTAAATGTCAACAACAAAACAATGAAATGGTCAGTTTATATGAAGATATGGGCAATATTTTAGAAAAATATTTTGAAATTAAAAGTCATTAAAACATTATAAATAGAAACGAAAAACCCCACTTTTTACAGTGGGGTTTATTTTTTTAAATTTCTACTGAACCAAGTTCATCTATTTTATTTAACATATCACTGAACGATTTAAATAAATGTTTGGTATCATTTATTAATAAAATATAATCGTCATCTGTTTTATATATTTTATAAGTATAATCATCCATGTCTTTTTGATTTTTTACTTTTAATACAAGTCGTGCATCACCTTCTGGTTCAAATCCCATTCCATATAACATATCCAATTCTTTCCAATCCCATCCATTTGGATGATCTATATCATCCAACTTATATTCTTTTTCACCACTTTCTTTTGTTAAGAATGATTTTAAATGTGTCATAATTAATTATTAATTTTAATTGCGTCTTTTATGAAACTGTATAATTTATTTTTTATTTCTCCTTCACCAGTATCATTAGTAATTGGATCGGATAACTTATAACGAATTTCTGCTGAAGGTTTATCAAAGTCTTCTTCATTTTGATATTCAGTATACCATACACCATATTTGAAAGAATTTTTTGTATCATCTTCTTCGTTTGTTAATTTCTTAATTACAAACTTAATTGTATTTTCATTGAATTCTTTATCAAAACTCAATTCCATACCAGATCCTGCATTTTTATTGTTAACTGGACCTGTTACTTCTGCAATTTTTGCAACTTCATATGGTTTAAAATCAAGTCCCTGATTTTTATTCAATTCATCTCTAAACTTAACATTCTTTTTGTTTAGTTCTGCGGTTTCATTGATTACATTTGCGAATGATCTACGAAATATTTCTTTCAATTTTGTTCGTATTTCGTTCTTTTTTGCATCTGGTACATTTGCATATAATGCACGTAAATATCTTTGAACATCACCGTCAGTACATCCAAGTTTTTTACCAGTTTCTTTGTTGTAAATACATTTACCTTTGATTTTATATGGCATAATACAATAAATATCAAGATTTTTTATTACTTTCAATTTTTTATTTATATTTATTCAACAGTAATACGACATTTCCTTTGTCGCAACATATAATTAATTAATCTTCATTGAAGTTCAAATCCTCAATAACTTCACACAAATAAGGAAAATAAATATGTCAAATCTATTAAAAGAAGCTATTGCTGACGCTAAGGCTGTACGTGCTACAGCACTTGCAAATGCAAAAGCTGCGTTGGAAGAAGCATTCCAACCAAAACTAGAAGCTATGTTAGCCGAAAAATTAAAAAACGAAATTTCTGAAGGTGAATATGGTTCAGATGAAGTGTCTGAAACAATGCCAATGGAAATGTCCGCATCAGATGATGCAATGGATGAAGGAATGGAAATTACAGATGAAGAATTAAATGAAATTCTCGCTGAACTAGAAGGTGAATTGGATGAAGCAGGTCAAGTTGACCCAAATGTTCCAGTTGCACCAGCACCTGCTCCAGTTGATCCAGCCGCAGCAGCACCAGCTCCAGTTGCACCAGTTGATCCAATGGCAGCTCCAGTTGCACCAGCACCTGTTCCAGTTGATCCAATGGCAGCTCCAGTTGCACCAGCACCTGCTCCAGTAGCCGAAGAAGCTGAAGGAGAAGAAGTAGTTGATCTACAAGAACTTCTTGATTCATTGAACGAAGAAGAAACCGAAGAAGAAGAAATGGAAGAATCTATCGTCAATGAAGAAAAGGAAGAAGACGACGAAAAAGAAGAAAAGGTAGATGAAAAGATTGAAGATGAAAAGGTTGACGAATCTCTTCAAGCTGAATTGAACGAAGCTATGTCTACTGTTCAATATCTCCGTGATCAACTTAACGAAGTTAATTTGTTGAATGCAAAGTTGCTATATACAAATAAACTATTTAATCAATTTAACCTCGACCAAAAGCAAAAACTTAAGGTTGTGGAAACATTCGACTTGGCTAAGTCCATCCGTGAAGTCAAGTTGAGTTATACTATTTTGTCCGAATCATATAGTTTAGGTGGATCAGTTGTCAAGAAAACTAATACAACTGCAAAAACAATCACCGAAGGTTTGGCAAGTAAACCAGTTGCATCAACAGCTCCTAAAAAGGATCTAATTGTAGAAAACAGCAACGTGATGGCTTCAAGATTCCAAAAGCTCGCCGGAATTAAGAAGTAAAAAGTTAAATTAAGGTGAGTAAAAACTAACTATAAAATAAATTCAAATTATGAGTGATATTAAATCATTATTGACAAACAATATGAATCCACAGGCTAAGTTGATGACTGAAACCCGTGGATTGCAAAGCAAATGGGACAAGACTGGTCTTCTTGAAGGACTAGAAGGTGTCGATAAGGCACACATGTCCATCTTGCTTGAAAACCAAGCACAACAATTGTTGAACGAAGCTACCGCTACTGGTACTTCCGCTAACAGTGAACAATGGGCTGGCGTAGCTCTTCCATTGGTTCGCCGTGTATTCGCTGAAATTTCCGCTAAGGAATTCGTTTCAGTTCAACCAATGAACCTACCATCCGGTCTAATCTTCTATCTAGACTTCAAGTATGGTACTACCCGTGGTGGTCTTCCAGGCCAAAACGGTTACAACGGACAATCCTTGTTCGGTGGTAACAGCACTAAGCTTGGTTCTACCGATGCGGCTGTAAACGGTCTATACGGTGTAGGTCGTTATGCATATACTGAAAACTTCACTTCTTCAGTATTGTCATTTACTACAGGTTCAGTAAGCTTCAGTGATGTTGACTTGAATTCATTATATGTTGCTACAGGTTCATACAGAAAACTTACTGTAAACGTCGGCGACAATACCGGCAACAGAATTGATTTGAATGCAGTAAGAAGCTTTGCTTTGAGCGGTTCATCAATTGATCCAACCCTACAAATCAATGAATTAACCAAGGTATATAACACTGGTTCATTGGCATCTCCATATTACAGAATTCAATTCATTGTAACTGGTTCACAAGCACCAACTCCAGGTAATGCTACATTGACATATACAGTACAACCTACTGACAGTACCCGTGGTGACTTCGAAGATACAAATCCATTCAAGGGATCTGCTGGTGGTTCATCTGGTATCAACCAAGGTACTGATATCAACATTCCAGAAGTTAACTTGGAACTTAAGAGCGAACCTATCGTTGCTAAGACCCGTAAGTTAAAGGCAGTCTGGACCCCAGAATTGGCTCAAGACTTGAATGCTTATCATAGCATTGATGCAGAAGCAGAATTGACTGCTCTCTTGAGTGAATATGTATCAATGGAAATTGATCTTGAAATTATGGACATGTTGATTAATGCAGCTCCTGCATTGACAACCGAAGCATGGTCTGCAGTAATCGGTAAAGACATCATCAAGGGTGCAAATGATGCTAACGGACTACCAACATTCACCGTAAACAACGATTCAACCAATCGTACTGCTTACGTAAAGAGTACTTGGTACCAAACTCTTGGTAACAAGATTCAAAAGGTAAGCAACAAGATTCATCAATTGACTCTACGTGGTGGTGCAAACTTCCTAGTAGTAGGTCCAGATGTAGCAACCATCTTGGAATCAATCCCAGGATATGTTGTTAACACAGACGGTGATTCTGCTAAGTTCGCAATGGGTGTAAGTCGTGTTGGTAGCTTCGCAAGTCGCTTCCAAGTCTACAAGAACCCATATATGCAAGAAAACACCATCTTGATGGGCTTCCGTGGAAATAACTTCCTAGAAACCGGTGCTGTATATTCCCCATACATCCCACTAGTACAAACTCCATTGGTATACGATCCAGTCAACTTCACACCACGTCGTGGCGTATTGACTCGTTATGCTAAGAAAGTAGTACGTCCCGAATTTTACGGCAAGATATATGTTTCTGACTTAGATCAAATCTAATCAATACTAAGATAGATTAAACAATGACCCCGGCAGAAATGCCGGGGTTTTTTATTTTGTAATTCTATTTATATTATATGATAAATTTAACTGATATAGTGGATGAAATTTTAGAAAAAAATGAACCAATGAAGTTGGTTAAAGATGTTCAAATAAGCGAACAATTAAAATATCATTTATATAGAAAACTTACATTAGAAGAAAATATATTTAGAATTTATAGTGAAGGATATTTTAAAATAGTAAATGAAGTTCGTGGTTTATACAATGATGACGCAATTGAATTAAATGATGATGATGTAGATATTATAGAAAGTGATTTAGGAATTAAAGCAATATATGAAGGTATAGAAGTTTATTTAGATGCGCCAATTGAATTGGAAGAAGATGAATATCTAAATGAGGTAAAACACAGAGGTAGAACTGTACATCTTAGTAGACCATTTAGAACTCCAGGAGGACCAAAGAAATTTGCTGTATATGTAAGAGGTAAGAATGGTAACATCAAGAAAGTTACATTTGGTGATCCTAAAATGAGAATTAGAGCTAGTAGTAAAGCTCGTAGAAAAAGTTTTAGAGCTAGACATAGATGTAGTCAAAAGAAAGATAGAACTACAGCCGGATATTGGAGTTGCAGAAGTCATAGAATTAAATCTTTAGGTACCAAGAGTAAGGGCAAATATTGGTGATATGGAATTTCCATTTAAAGAAACACATTTACAAGATAATTTATATCTAAGAGAATTTGAAGAAAATGTAGATATAGATGATTTGGAATGGCACAGAGACAGAGAAGATAGAATTGTAGAAATAATTGGTGCAACAGATTGGCAATTACAAATGGATAATGAATTACCAAAAACTATGTCTGGTAAACTTTTTATACCAAAAGAAGTTTGGCATAGAATTATTAAAGGAAATGGTGATTTAAAAGTTAGAATAACTAAATTATAATATATTTATAAACAATGAGTGCTAATTTAGATCAAGATAGAGTAAGATGGCCAGGTAGCGGTAGTGCAGTAACTACTGGAAGCATACCATTTGGATTTTATTTGACAGAACCTACTCCTGTTAGTTTAACAGCAAGTGTTGGATTTTTTGAATATGACTGTGAGAAAAGCGCAGAGTGGGCTGCAAAAAGAATGGGATATCCAATCATTGACATTGAACTAATTGATGTAAATTTTTATGCAGCATTTGAAGAAGCTGTTAATGAATATGGTGCTCAAGTAAATCAATTTAATATCAGAAATAATTTATTGAATTTACAAGGATTAAGCACTGCAAATAATCCTAATATCACTGCTAAAAATGTAATAGGAACAGGATTGCCATATATAATTCAATTAGCTAAAGGATATGGAAGTGAAGTTGGAGTAGGTGGATATGTTGACATTAAAAAAGCGCCAGTTCAATTGAGTGCAAGTTTACAAACATATGATTTACAAACAATAATAGGAACCAACATTGAAAGTGGTAGTAGAGTTGAAATTAGAAGAGTATTTCATGGACCGTCACCAGCATTTGCTCGTATATATGATCCATTCAGTATGACAGGTATGAGTTATAGCAATGTATTGAATGAAATGGGATTTGCTGGATATAGTCCTGCTACACAATTTTTGATGACACCAATTTTCGAAGATTTATTAAGAGGTCAAGCAATTGAATTTAATGATATGGTTCGTAAAAGTGCGTATAGTTTTGAAGTGGTAAACAATAAATTAAAAATATTTCCTATACCTACATATGACCACACAATTTATATTGAATATGTTGTTGAAAAAGATAAATTTAGTAGTGCAAATACATTTAGTAGCGGAAGCAATTATGATGTAGTGAGTGATTACAGCAATGTACCATATCAAAATGTAGTTTACTATAAATTAAATGCAGTTGGAAAACAATGGGTTAAGAAATATTTCTTGGCATTGTGTAAAGAAAATCTTGGGATGATTAGACAAAAATATAGTACAATTCCAATTCCTGGCGGTGAAGTAACATTGGATGGATCTGAATTGAGAAGCGAAGCAGCATCAGAAAAAGAAACTTTAATTACACAATTGAGAGAAAATCTTGAAGCAACCAGTCGTAAAGCTCAAATGGAAGCTAAAGCAGATGAAACTGAAAAAATGACATCTATCATGAAGACTGTTCCACTACTAATTTATATTGGTGTTTTAGTATTTGGTTTTATATTAATATTTCATGATAAACCCATGTCTTATTTGCAACATTTCATTTAATAATAAAGTAATATGGCATTATTTGGAAGATATTTTAGTCAACGAGACATTAATTTGGTAAACCAATTTAATGCGGAATTATTGCGTGATATTATTGAAACGCTTGTTGTTTTGTTTAAAATCGCACCAAATGAAACCAACACAAACATTTATGGTGAAACAGTTGCAGCTGAAGGTAAAAGTTTTTATCCTGGTGTAGAATTAAGTACTTTAATTGATCGTGGTGATATTAGTACCGATGATGAAGGATTTGGACCTGACAGAGATCAAACTGTTGTATTTAAATTCAGAGAACTGTCTTTAAAAGATGCGAGTTTTTATCCTGAAGTTGGCGATTTGATATTATTCAATGATCGTTATCATGAAATTGATAATGTTGTACAAGAACAATTTTTAGGTGGTCAGTCAAATAAATCGCATAGTATAATTTGTAACAGTCATTATACTAAGTTGAGCAAGATTAATTTAGTTAACCGTCAATATTAATTATGTGGGAAGGTAATAAAAACAATCCAGTACCAACAAATAACAATGTTGAAAAGAACAATCCTATTGTATCTAATGTAAGAAACATTGCATTGGATACTAGAAGAGATGAAGATCCAAAGAAAAACTTTACTGTTAGTTTATTGGATGTTGATACTGCATTGATTAGTTATATACAAAATGTTATCAATCCTACTGTAATTGACGCAGGTGAAAATATAAAAGTGCCGATTATATATGGCAATCCTGAAAAATGGTATGCTGCAAAAGCTCAAGGTGCATTAAGAGATCAACAAGGTAAATTACAAATACCATTGATAATGGTTAAAAGAACATCATTTGCGAAAGATGAAGGTTATCAAACATTTAATCGTTATTTGAGTTATCCAGTAATGACTAAGTTCAATGAAAAGAACAAATACGATAAATTTAATTTATTAAATAAGACAGTTGCTCCTACCAATCAAATATTTGCAGTTACTATGCCTGATCATATTAAGGCAGAATATGAATTTATTGTATGGACTGAATATGTTGAACAAAACAATGCAATATTAGAAAAAATTAATTTTGCAGAAGGAGATTATTGGGGAGATAAACAAAGATTTAACTTTAGAGTTAAAATTGATAATTACACCAATACGATTGAATCAAGTGGTGATAAAGACAGAATGGTAAGAAGTACATTTACTTTAACTACCAATGCTTATTTGTTGCCAGAATCTTTTGAAGATAGAAAACAAACTGTTCAAAGATTATTGACACCAAAACAAGTAAAATTAACAGCAGAAATTGTTAGTAGTACTCAAATGGCTAAGGTTAATCAAAAGGTTAAAGATAACACTTATAGTAACAAAGGAAATCCTTATTATAGTATAAATCCTATTGCCGAAAATGATAGTGAATGGAGATTTCCTAAAGGTACTATCGCAACCGAACAATCTACTACTGCAGCTGGAGAAGCAATTACTACAATTAGACAAAGTTATGCCGCATTGATACAACAAACTATAAACTTAACAGTTAGTGGTTCTCAAGAAGTTACTATTTGGCATCCTGTTCCAAATACACCAACTGATTATGGTGAAGATGGTTGGATGGCATATGATGGTGATTATCATTATATTTATGCTGGTGGAAGATGGTTAAGACAATCAATTGCAGATTGGACTGTTTAAGTCTAAGAATTATATATTAATTAATTTTATATTTATATTTATAACTAGATAAAGACGAAATTATATGCCATACCCCAATTCTAACACTTTAAATATAGTAATTCCACAAACTTCTGCGTCATTGCAGGGTGGACAAGCACCATTTGTAGAAACAATTATTAGTGGTTCACGACTTATTTTACAAACCGATTCATTTGGTTTTTTAACAGGTTCATCTGATATAAATGTAAATAGTATTACTGCTAGCAATATTAGTGCAAGTGGTTATATTAGTTCCAGTAATTTGTATGTAAAAACTAATATTACTGATGCAGGTACACTAACAGTAGTTGGCGCATCAACATTGGCTGGATTGACTGGTACTACTGCCACCTTCAGCGGATTAGTTAGTGCGAGTGCAGGATTAACTGCGAGTGCAATACAAGATGCGGGTACACTTACTGTTGTTGGCAATAGTACATTATCAAATGTATTTGCAACAAATGTTACTGCTTCAAATATCAGTGCAAGTGGATTTATTACTGCAAGTTCGATTTATGATACTGGTACATTAACCGTACTAGGTAATAGCACACTGACAAATGTATTTGCTACAAATATTACCGCAAGTAATTTAAGCGCAAGTAATAAAATTGTTGCTTCGGAAATTACTGCAAGTAATGAATTATTTGTAGGTACTGGTCCAGCTTATAGAACTTATGGTGAGGCATCTGTTCCTGAAAATCTAGCACGATTATATGTAAGCGGCAGTGCAACAATATTTTCAAAATATGCCACTTTAAATTTGGCAACTAGTGCAAGTGATGCTGGTGCACAATCTTCAATTTTATTTTCACGTTTGGCTTCAAGTGGTTCTGAAGCAGTATTATCTCCTAGAATGCAATTAGGAACCGAATCTGGTTCTACAGATTTGAGAGTTTATGCTTATTATTCTGCCACCGATCCAGACATTGTTAATCAAGCGGCCGGTGCAAATATAGTTGCTGGAACCAGAGCTATATTTAAACAAAGTGGTTATTTTGGTGTAGGTAATTTTATTAGTTATGGTGCTGGCGGTGGAGCTAGTACGACATATGTTTCTAGTTTGCCAGGATATGCTGGTATTGTTGGTCCTGATGCAATGTTGACAATATTACCAATGGATAGTGCTAGTTTTGGTTCTGCTGGTTCTAAATCAGCAAATAGAAACATATTGAACATCATGAGTTATGATACCAGTTCAATTATGTTTATATCCGGTTCAGATGGATATGTTTTATTAGGAAAAAATACAACGGATGGTATAAACAGATTACAAGTTGCGGGTAATGTTAGTGCTAGTGCATATACTGGTTCATCTGCTAATTTTACAAACTTAATTGCAACAAATATTACATCAAGTAATATTAGTGCAAGTGGTAATATTAGTGCTAATACACTTACTGTAATAGGAAATTCTACACTATCAACTGTATTTGCAACAAATATTACTGCGTCAAATATAAGTGCAAGTAGTAATATTAGTTCAAGTACTCTTTATGTCGTTGGCAATGGAACAATTAATGGTGATTTAAGAGTAAACGGTAATAGTATTTTAGGTGATTCTTTAAGTGATGTAAATACTTCTAGCGGAAGTTTGAGAGTATTAAATACAACAAATAATGATCAACTAACATATACAAATGGTGCATTGGTAGTAGATGGTGGTGTTGGTATTGGAAAAAATTTATTTGTTAGTGGATCTATGTTGGTTGGCGGTGATTTTACTGTATTTGGCAGTTCTAGTGTAGTATATATCAGTTCAAGTACGGTCATTATTAATGATAATATTATTCAATTAAATGCATTTTTCCCATATGAACGATATGCTGGTTTTGAAGTATTTGATAGTGGTAGCAATCAAAGAAGCGCATCATTACTTTGGGATGGTAAAAATGATAATTGGATAACAGTAGATCAAGTAAATAGTGCAAGTAACATAATAGTGGGTCCAACTAGTTCATTTGCATTAGATAATATTACTGGATTTACTACTAATAGAATTCCAAAAGCATATGATGCTACTGGCATTACCGATTCTTTAGTAAGTGATGATGGAACTACATTAAGATATACAGGAAATGTAATTAGTGCATCTTCAATAACATCAAGTTATGGTACAGTGACTTATATTACTGGTGCATTGGTAACTTATGTTACTGGTTCATTTAATATTCTTCAAGTATCTACAGGAAGCAGTCCTGGCACTGGTCAAGTTCCATCTTCACCAACAAATACTGGGTTTGTTGGACAAATAACTGTAGATAATAATTTTATCTATGTTTATACGGGCAATATTTGGAAGAGAGTTCCTATTTCAAATTGGGCACCATAAAATAATCAATGAAAGTGTAAATAAAGTGATAACCCAAGAAATAAACCTCTTGGGTTATTATATTTATATAAACATAAATAAAGTAATATTTATACAATATGCCAATAGGATCTGGAATAGTTTATAATACCGGCGATTTAATCTTAAGTCAAGTAAGTAGTTCAGGTACAGCATTTTTAGAAACTAAAATAGCTGCAGCAACCAGTTCTCTCATTTATTTTGATAGTACCGCTCGTATTAACAGCGCATCACTAAATAGTATCACTGTAGGTACTGCAAGTTATGTTAGTGGTAGCACTTCCATAATTACCAATCTTACCGCAAGCAATATTAGTGCTAGTGGTACAAGTAGCTTTGGTATGGTTGGTATCGGTACAACAGTCCCAGGTGCTTTATTGGATGTAAATGGTCTTTTTAGATTCCAACAAGATATAAGAGTAAATAATGGTACAGATAAGCTTATATTAAGCGCTACTTCTACTACCACAGAACTACATTCTGCCGGAACAACTGGAATAGTATTTAAAAATGCTGGTAATAATGAAATTGTAAGATTTGATGCAGCTACAGGTAATGTTGGTATAGGAACAAATACACCTGGTACTTTATTAGAAATTAGTAGCAGTACCGCATCAAGTTTATTGAATGTAAAAGGTGCTGGTGGTAATGGTATATTATTTGTAAGTGGAAGTGGTAATGTTGGTATAGGCACAACAAGTCCTTTAGAAGCAATAACATTTGGTGCGTCAAATAGTATTATTGCTAGAAGTTCTGCTACAACATTTAATAGTGGATATTGTAGTAGAATTTTGTTTAATCAAGGTGGGACAGGATACGGTTATTTAGGATTTTATACATACGAAGGTGGTAGTGGCGGCGGTGAAAGAATGCGTATATCGGAAAATGGTAATGTTGGTATAGGTACTACAAGTCCTGTTGCTAAATTACAAGTATCAGGTAGTATTAGTGGTAGTAGTTTTACAAGTAGTGTAAGCAATGCAGTTGGTTTCTTAGGCACATCAAGTTGGGCACAAAATGTTGTTAGTGCCAGTTTTGCAACAACTGCACAAACTGCAAATGCATTAAATGCAAGTAATACATATACAGTTGCGGGTTTAACATCCGCATATGTTGATGTAAATGGTTCAAGTGCGCCGACTACAGGAATTTATCGTCCGTCAACAAAAACGCTTGGATTATCTGCTGATAGTACATTAATATTTAAAATAAGTAATGTATCTACAACTGCTACATCTTCAATTGAAACAGGAAATTTTCTTGTGTCTGGTTCAGTAGGTATAGGTACAACAAGTCCTATCGATAAACTTGATTTAAATAGTGGTAATATTAGATTGAGCGACAATTATAAACTTTATAATGGATCATCAAATGATAGTGTTGGTATATATTTTAGTAATACTCTACAAGCAAATATTGCTGGTTATAGTGGTATAATATTTAGATCAAGTGCTACAAATATTTCTTCACAAACGGAAAGAATGCGTATTACTAGTGATGGTAATGTTGGTATAGGTACTAGTAGTCCTGCTCAAAAATTAGAAGTACAAAGTGGATCTGTTTTAATAAGAGGTGACGGTACTGCTTTATTTGGAACATATTATGCAAGTGCAGGAGAAAATACATTTTTTACATTACATAGTGGGTCTGGAAATACATTTCATATAGGAA